>ENA-OQER01000365-OQER01000365.1-human-gut-metagenome-genome-assembly--contig:-NODE-365-length-25239-cov-2.218899_pt1 | contig 25239 bp, 31 predicted proteins | sample MGYA00242797_ERZ504639 | MGnify/ENA primary metagenome ERZ504639 (study PRJEB26092, sample SAMD00036306) | human gut metagenome | host: Homo sapiens | study: EMG produced TPA metagenomics assembly of...
CATCTTATCTGCACTCTCTGTTACTTTTTCTTTTCAGCTCTTCTGCCTCTTCTTTTTTTGCCCTGAGCCATCATTGCACCAATCTGTTTTGATGTTTTGTTTTTCTCAGCTCTAAGTGCTTCTACTTCACCTTTAATTTCACGATTTTTCTGATCCAGTTCCAATACCTCATCTACCAGTGGTAACTTAGAATCCTGAAATTTGTTTTTAATATTCTGTTTTACAACTTCCGGATTTGATCTTACAAATTTGATATCTAACATAATTTTCCTCCTCATACAGTGTATATCACTGCTTCATTGCTTTTTTCAAAGACTCTCTTTCTTCTTCTCCGAGTTCCATATAGCTTTCGCCTTTTACAATTTCCTTTATATAGGTATAACACCCTTCTCGGCTGTGCATCGCATTAAACACCCAGCCATTATTATTTTCATCTAACATCGTCAGAACAAAACTGAGATTTCCTCCCATTTCCTGAAATGCATCATAACGTACAATTCCTATTTTCTGATAATGTGTTTTCATTCTTTTGTAATTGTATCAATATCTCTTGTATTCTGTTTTACTGCGCGTTCCAGTTTTTCTACTGTTTTAAACTGCTCCAGAAATCCTTTTTCCAGAGATTTACCATCTTTTCCGCGCATAAAAATCTGATATTTTGCCTGCATACGCTTATGTTTCATTTGCAGATTGATCACAATCCCAATGAAAACCACCTGCATGATCAACAAAACAATTACCAGATACAGTAATACTTCTGTTGCCATTCTCATGTCTCCTTCTTATATCTGCGGGACACCTCTTAGCTTTGAATGGACATGATCAAGTCGAATATTCGCTCCAATTCTTCCTCTGAATAATATTCGATTTCAATTTTCCCCTTACCATTCGATTTTGGATTTACATTTACCTTTGTCCCCATGATTCCCTTCATTTTTTCTTCCAGGTTTTCATAGATAAATGTATGCTCAATTTTTTCTTTTTTTGCAGTCTTCTTGGGATTTTTCAATATTTTGATCAGCTTCTCAGTCTCCCTCACACTGAGCTTCTCATCAAATATTTTATTTGCAATTGTGTACTGTTGTTCTTCGTCTTCCAATGCAAGTAACGCTCTGGCATGTCCGGTTGAGATCATATCATCAATCACCATCTGCTGAACCTTACTGTTAAGTTTTAAAAGACGCATTGAGTTTGTCACTGCCGTTCTGCTCTTCGATACACGTTCTGCAATCTCATCCTGTTTTAGATGAAACTCTTTCAATAATCGCTTGTATGCAATTGCTTCTTCAATTGGATTCAGATTTTCTCTCTGAATATTTTCAATCAAAGAAATCTCCACAACTTCCTGCTCCGTATATTCACGAACCAGTACCGGTACTTCTTTTAATCCGGCAAGCTTTGCCGCTCTCCATCTTCTTTCTCCTGCAATGATTTCATAATAATCATTTTTCTTTTGTACCAAAAGTGGCTGAAGTACGCCAAACTGTTTGATAGAATCTGCCAGCTCAAGAAGGGCATCTTCATCAAAATCTTTTCTCGGCTGTTCACTATTTGGTTCTACCTGAGTAATCTTTACTATAGTCTCCCCGGATTTTTCCACTTTTACTTTTTCTTTTTGAGTTTTTATTAGCCTGTTTTTCTGTTGTCTTCACTGTCTTGTTTGGAATCAGACTGTCTAACCCCTTTCCAAGTCCATTTCTTTTCACTGCCATTTTATTCTTCTCCTTTATTGATCACTTCTTCAGCCAATAACAAATAACTTTCTGCTCCTGAAGATTTTGGGTCATATAAATTTATTGGCATACCATAACTTGGCGCCTCTGCCAGCCGGACATTTCTTGGAATAATCGTTTTGTAGATGTTTTGATTTAAATTGTCTTTTACATTTTCTACAACCTGGAGTGAGAGGTTCGTTCTGGCATCATACATTGTGAACACAACGCCTTCTATTTCTAATTTTGGATTTAATCTCTCCTGAACAAGCTCTATTGTGTGGATCAACTGGCTTAATCCTTCCAATGCATAATACTCACACTGAATCGGGACAAGTACTGAATTTGCTGTGGTCATTGCATTGATCGTTAGCATACTCAATGCCGGTGGACAATCTATGATAATATAATCATATCTGTCCTTCACTTTTTCAACTTCATTTTTAATAATGTATTCTTTATTATCAACACCAATCAATTCAATTTCTGCTGCCGACAAATTAACATTAGACGGAAGTACATCCAGGTTTTCATAGACTTCTTTGCAAATACATTCTTCAATCCCAATATTCCCAATAATTAAATCATATACTGTATTTTCAACTTCATCTTTATTTACACTCAGTCCACTTGTCATATTTCCCTGTGGATCCATATCAAGTGCCAGAACTTTTTGTCCAAGACTTGCAAGTGAAGCTGATAATTGATAGCTGTTGTAGTTTTACCTACTCCACCTTTTTGATTTGCAATCGCTATAATTCTTCCCATATTCGTACTCCTTTCATTGAACACGTTCTTATTATATCACCTTTTACTTTTATTATCTATACAATGTTTCACGTGAACATTGTGATTTTTATGAAATGTTACTGTTTACACTAGATATTTCGTATTCAATACTTTCTCTCTACTTTTTTAAAATGTTTCACGTGAACATTTTTGACTATAATTCTTATAATCATTTTGTGATTCAGCATACATCTACCGTTCCATTTATTTTTGTGCCAAGTTTGTCCAAATATTTGTTTCCGGCACAATTTCTTCTTCATTTCCCGCATAGACCTAATTCAGCTTTTCCTCTCCTCTATTAAATTTAAACTATTTCTCATTGTATCATAAAAACTACTTTTCAGATAGATTTTTCATTAATCCAAAATGTTTCACGTGAAACATTGGCTGTTTACTGTTTGTCTCACAGAATTTTTCAAATTTTCTTTATTTGACACCTCTCCTGTAGTATAATAAGAAGTATAAATGGAATTATAAAGGAGGGTATCATTTTGAACTGGAAGAAAAAATTTGACTTGTACGATCCTGACAGGATTAACCGTTGCTTCTATGCATATCGTTAATCGTTTTCGTTTACTATATGTCTACAATAGATGAAATGCTGTCTGACAAAAATGCAGAATATTATGACTGGCGTTTTGGACGCATTTGCTACCACAAAACAGGAAGTGGATCTCCTCTTCTCTTGATCCATGATCTAAACGTCTGCAGTTCTTCCTATGAATGGAACCAGATTGTAGATCAATTATCTAAAACAAATACTGTATACACAATTGATTTATTAGGCTGTGGACGCTCGGACAAACCCTATTTGACCTATACAAATTATCTTTATGTCCAGTTAATCACTGATTTTATTAAACATATCATTGGTGAAAAAACTGATATTATCACAATGGGGGAATCCGGTTCTTTTGTCTTAATGACATGTGCTAATGATCACTCAATTATTGACAAAGTTCTTTTAATTAATCCTGGTGATTTGATTGAACTTTCAAAAATACCGACAAAGCGTACAAAGTTAAAACAGCATTGTATTAACATGCCTGTTGTAGGAACATTTCTTTACAATTTACGCTTTAATAAACGAACCATCGAAAAAGATTTACACTTAAATGGATACTATGATTTCAAGAAAATTGATACAAATACAGTAAAGACCTTTTTTGAAGCTGCACATACAGACAATACTGCCGGAAAATATCTGTATTCCAGCATCAAATCTCGCTTTACAAATGCAAATGTGATGTATTCTTTAAATCGAATTAACAACAGCGTGTTTATTATTGTAGGGAATGCAAATCCAGAATATGCACTAATTGCAAACCAATATCAAAATTATATGCCTTCTATTGAAATTCAAGAAATTGATCATACCAAACGTTTTCCACATCTGGAAGACCCTGAAACGTTTTTAGAACAGGTTGAAATTTTATTTGATATCAACAACGGAGAAGAGTTATCCACAAAATAATGTGGATAACTCTTCTTTTTGGTGGATAAACTGTGAATAACGTAAAAAAGGATGTAAACTTTTAAATTGTTGTACAATTAAAATACTTTACATCCTTTTTGTTTACTTCTTGATTTTTAAAGAATAATTTTTTTATTTCTCTCTTATTTTATGACAGTGGTTCTTTTGCTGGAAGTCCTGCTTTTCTCGGGTATTTTTTTCGTGTCTCAGAATCTTTTTTATTTTCACAAAAGACGTCCAATCTCTGTATCCGGCAGCTGAAACTTTACTGTTTTCTCAATTTTTCCACCAAGAAGAGACACTGCTTTTTCCGATTGTTTCAATTCGTCTTCAACAGTTCCTGATTTATAGGATACGAACATCCCGCCTACTCGTATATATGGAATGCAGTATTCACTCAAGGTTGACAGATTTGCACTGCACGGGACACACACAGGTCAAATTGTTCTCTGTATGCTGTCTGCTTTGCAAAATCTTCTGCTCTTCCATGAAGCGTTTCCACATCTTCGAGCCCTAATTTTTCTACTACGGCATCTAAAAAATTAATTCTTTTTTCAGAGAATCCAACAATACGACTTTCAGATGAGGAAAGGCAATCTTTAACGGCAGTCCCGGAAATCCCGCGCCGGTTCCGATGTCAATCACAGAATTTACCTGATTCATATCCACTGTTTTTACAATTGCAAGGCTGTCCACAAAATGTTTCTCATTTACTTCATCATACTCGGTGATCCCTGTCAGGTTCATCACCTTATTCCACTCCACCAGAAGCTCATAATACTGATGAAACTGCTCTTTCTGGCGTTCTGTCAGCCGGATATCCAGCTGGCTTAATTGCTGTTCAAATTTATTTTCCATACACTCTCCTGTTCTCTCATCTGCTCTCCAGATACACCAGCAGAACCGAAATATCTGCCGGAGATACCCCGGATATCCGGGATGCCTGCCCGATGGATGCCGGTCGGATCTGCGACAATTTCTGCTTTGCCTCTAATCGCAGACTCTGTACCTCTTCATAATTAATATCTGCAGGAATCCGCTTTTTCTCCAGTTTTTTAAACTGCTCTACCTGCTTTTTCTGCCGTTTGATATAACCTTCATACTTAATGTTAATATTCACCTGCTCTGCAACGTCGTATTTAAGCTCTGGACGCATTTTATCCACTGAGGCAAGGATTTCATAGCTAAGCTCCGGACGACGGATCAGATCAGCCAGAGACGCGCCTGAAACAAGCGGTGTACTTCCGCAGGACTCCAGAAGCTCCTGTACTTCTTTGGTCGTTCCCACATGCACACTTTCCACACGCTCGATCTCTTTTTGAATCTGCTCTTCTTTTTTCAGCAGGTTCTGATAGCGCTCCTCCTCGATCAGCCCGACTTCATATCCGATCTTTGTCAGTCTGAGATCTGCATTATCCTGTCTTAAAAGCAGACGGTATTCTGCTCTGGAAGTCATCATTCGATACGGCTCATGACTCTCTTTTGTGACCAGATCATCAATCAGAACTCCGATATATCCCTCGGAACGGTCAATGATGATCCTTCCTTGCCCTGCAGCTTTCTCGCCGCATTAATACCCGCTACAAGCCCCTGCGCTGCTGCCTCCTCATACCCGGAGCTTCCGTTAAACTGCCCGCCGCTGAACAGCCCTTCGACATTTTTAAACTCCAGTGTACTCTTTAACTGTCTCGCATCAATACAATCATATTCGATGGCATACGCATTTCTTACAATTTTCGCATGTTCAAGCCCCGGCACGCTGCGGTACATCGCATACTGAACATCTTCCGGAAGAGAGCTTGACATCCCTCCCACATACATTTCGTTGGTGTCCAGTCCTTCCGGCTCAATAAACACCTGGTGCCGGTTCTTATCTGCAAATTTTACCACCTTGTCCTCGATCGACGGACAATATCTCGGTCCTGTTCCCTCGATCATTCCTGAAAACAACGGAGAACGGTCCAGATTTTCTCTGATAATTTCATGGGTCTTTTCATTCGTATAAGTCAGCCAGCAGGAAACCTGATCGATCTGGATGTCCTCAGGGTCTGTCGTAAAGGAAAACGGTACGATCCGCTCGTCTCCTTTCTGCTCTTCCATTTTGCTGAAATCAATACTTCTCTTGTCAATACGCGCCGGCGTTCCTGTCTTAAACCGATACATTTCGATTCCAAGTTCTTTCAGACTGTCTGTCAGATAATTTGCCGGCTGCAGTCCGTTTGGCCCGGTCTGCATGCTGACGTCTCCGTAAATACATCTCGCCTTTAAATAGGTTCCGGTGCACAATACGACCGCTCTGCAGCGATATGTGGCACCGGAATAAGTTCTGACTCCTGTAATGATTTTTTTTCCGTCAGCCCCATCCTCAGCAAGAATCTCTGTCACTTCCATCTGCTTGATTTCCAGATTCTCCTGATCCTCAAGCACCTTTCGCATCGTTTTACTGTAATTTGCCTTGTCCGCCTGCGCACGCAGAGAGTGCACAGCCGGTCCTTTTGAACTGTTCAGCATCTTAGACTGGATAAAAGTCCGGTCGATCACCTTTCCCATCTCACCGCCCAACGCGTCCACTTCTTTGACAAGGTGTCCTTTGGAACTGCCCCCGATATTCGGATTACACGGCATCAGCGCAATACTGTCCACACTTACTGTAAACATCAGTGTCTGAAATCCCATCCTCGCACACGCAAGCGCTGCTTCACATCCGGCATGCCCTGCTCCTACGATCACCACATCATATTCATCTTTATTTTCCCATACAGAATTTGCTGAATATTTCATTGACCAAATCTTCTCCTATCGTTTCTCCTGTAATACTTCCGAGTGATTCATATGCATCCATCAGATCGATGGAATAAAAATCCTCCGGCATCTCATTTTCAATACTTTCAATCACTTTATGCAGACTTTCTCTCGCAGACTGAAGTGCTGCTTTCTGTCTGATATTTGTAATGTATATTTCATCATTAAAGGACAGACTGCCCTTTAAAAACATTTTTTCCAGTGTCTTTTCCAACTCCTGGATTCCCAGTTCTTCCTTTGCTGATATCTCGATCATCGGAATCTCTCGTCCCAGAAGCTGTTCTGCCAGCATCTCTTTCGACACGACAGTCTCCAGATCAGTTTTATTTAACAGGATAATCGCCTTTTTATCAAGTACCAGATTCAGGATTTTCTGGTCGTTTTCATCCAATGACCGTGACGCATCCACCACATAGATAACCAGATCAGCACTCTTTGCATACTCTTTTGCTTTTTCTACACCCATTTTTTCAATCACATCTTCCGTATCCCGGATTCCTGCCGTATCAATGATATTCAGGCTAAGCCCCTGCAGATGGATCTGTTCTTCCAAAACGTCTCTGGTCGTCCCTTCAATGTCTGTCACAATGGCTCTCTCTCTTCCGGAAAGCACATTCAACAAAGAGGATTTTCCTGCATTCGGTTTTCCGACGATCACGGTCTGGATTCCCTCTTTTAAAATCCTGCCGTCATCTGATGACCGGATGAGATCCTCCAGTTCTCTTAAAATCCCTTCTGTCACTGTCTGCAGCGTCTCTCCATATCCATCCACACTGATATGCTCCGGATCATCCAGCGCTGTTTCAATAAATGCCGTGTGATACAAGATCTCCTTGCGCATCTCTTCAATTTTTCGCTTTACACTTCCTTTGAGCTGACTCATGGAGCTTTTCAGCGCATACTCATTCTGAGATGTGATTACATCGATCACCGCCTCTGCCTGGGAAAGATCCATCTTTCCATTCAAAAATGCGCGCTTGGTAAATTCTCCCGGTTCTGCCGGTCTGGCCCCGTTTTTGATCACAGTTTCCAGAACCTTTCTCACCACAAATGTTCCTCCATGGCAGTTGATCTCCACGGTATCTTCTCCCGTAAAAGTTCTCGGTGCTCTCATCACACTGACCAGAACTTCATCTATCGTCTCTTCCCTATCTTTGATAAATCCATAGTGTATCGTATGGCTCTCTGCCTGAGATAACTGTTCTTTTCCCTTATAAATTCTGTCAATAATTGCAAATGCTTCCTCTCCGCTGATACGAACAATTCCAATTCCTGAATTGGTCATACCTGTAGAAATGGCAGCAATCGTATCCTTTTTCATCTTCCACCTCTTGGAAATTCTATTTTGTCTGATAAAAAAGGACGTTGTTACGCTTCACGAAAGCCTCCGTGAAGCGTAAAACGTCCTCTTTCGCTTCATTTTATACTATCTTTTTAATGTCACAACTACTTTTCTGTAAGGCTCTTCTCCCTCACTGTGTGTTGTCACATGCGGATCTGACTGAAGTGCAGCATGAATGATTCTTCTCTCATATGGATTCATTGGCTCCAGAGAAACTGCTCTTCTCGTTCTTTTCACTTTGAACGCAATGTTCTTTGCAAGATGTCTTAACGTCTCTTCTCTTCTTGCTCTGTAGTTTTCTGTATCAAGTTTAACTCTCACATATCCGTCCTGATGTTTATTGGCAACACGATTTGCAAGATACTGAAGCGCATCCAGAGTCTGCCCTCTTTTTCCGATCAGAATTCCCATATTGCTGCCCTTCATCTCAACACTGAGAGCACCTTCAGAATCCACTTCAGAAACAATTTCCACATCCATGTCCATTGCTTTTAAGGTGTCATTCAGAAAAGCTTCCACAGCTTTGATTGCTTCATCAGAAACTTCTGCCAGCTCTGTAGCTTTCTTTCTTGCCGGCTCCTCTTCTGCTTTTTCTTCCTGCTTTTCCTGTACAGGCTCTGATACCTGCTCTTTTACAACACTTGGTTTTACTTCTTCAACCGGTATTGTCTCTTCTTTCACTTCTGCCACAGGTTCCGGTTTTCTGCGGGCTTCGATCACTGCCTGCTTCATTCCGATTCCAAGAAAACCTGAGCTGCCTTTTTCAATGACTTCATATTCCAGTCTGTCACTGGTAACTCCCAGCTGGATCAATGCCTCTGTGATTGCATCATCCACTGTTTTTGCTGATACTCTGATACTACCGTCCATCGTGAATCCTTCCTTTCCCCGACTCTCTATTTCTCGCTCTCTTCCGTTTTATCTTTGGCATTCTGTCCACTGTTATAACGCTTACCATATTTGCCTTTGATGCGAGACTTCCCGGCTTGGCATTTTTGATATTCTCTTTTGCCTGCTGGATCTTTTCTTCTTTTTCTTTGCTGGAAACACTTGTCTTCTGTTCTGTTACATTTCGAGTGCTCTTTGTTGCCATCCGGTTGATTTCTTTTGCCGGAGCACCTTTTTTCTCACGTTTCTTCGCTGCTTTTTTGCGCTGCTCTTCGATCATCTCTTCTACTGATTTCTTGCTCAGATATTTATTGATCGCCATCTGCTGTACACATCTTACGATCGCACTGATCGCCCAGTACAGACCAAGACCTGCCGGCAGTGTAAATCCCATAAATACAGAGAACAACGGCATAATATAGTTCATAGAATTCATGGATCTTGCCATCGGATTGTCCGGATCGATCGTCGTTGTCTGTTGCTGCTGCATCAGTTTTACACTGATAAACTGTGTCAGACCTGCCATGATCGGAATGATCACTGCCAGAATGATTCCAACAATTGAAAAATCCTTCAAAGCATCCATCAGCATTGTCAGCGGCTGCTCACCAATGTTAATGCCAAGGAATGTATTCAAATGTCCCATCGTTGCAGTTGTCTTATCTACAACTGTCTCAAGAGACGGCATCTTGTCCACCAGGGTATTCCATGTGGAGTCCTGGAATTTATATAACACCCTCACCAGAATATTCGGGTCTGTATAATCATATGCATTTGCAGGCATATACACCGGAGCTGCATTTCCGATCTTTTCCAGAATCTTCTGGTATCCGTCTGTCGCCATGATCTGATTAACAACCGGCATATAAATCTCTTTAATACCATTTACATATCTCGGTACTTCCTGAATAACAGGATACAATGCGAACAAAATCGGAAGCTGGATCACCATCGGCAGACATCCGCCTGTCGGAGAACTTCCGTATTTTTCGTAGATCAGCTGCTGCTCTTCCTGCATCTTGAGCATGGATGCCTGATCTCTTTTTCCTGCATATTTTTTCTGCAGTTTTTGAATTTCCGGCATCATCACAGACTGCATTTTTGAAAATTTCTGCTGTTTGATCGTCAGCGGGATCATCAATGTATAAATAATAATTGTAAACAGAATAATACATATTCCGATATTCTGAATTCCAAATAAATTCAGAAAATTATAGATTGCATCCATGAGCTTACCAAACACCCATGCAATCTGTCCGACAATCGGCCAGTCTGCCGCTGTCGCAGCGATTAAACCAAATTCCATCTTTTATCCTCCTTAAGGTACCGGATCATATCCGCCTTTTGCAAATGGATTGCACCGCAGAATCCTCCAGACGGTCAGGGCAAGTCCCTTAACTGCACCGTATTTTTCAATTGCCTCAATCCCATACTGGGAGCAGGTCGGCGTATAAATACAGTGATACGTCGTCTTCAAACCGGATAAATACTTCTGATAAAACCGTATCATCCCTATCAAAATCTTCTTCATCTGCGTCACTTCCTTTGAAATCATGCATATATATTATGAAGTTTTCCCAGGTGGATGAGCGCGCTTTCTATATCATGATAACTTCTCTCTTTTGCGCCTGCTCTTGCAATCACTACTAAGTCAAATCCACATTGGAAATGTTCTTCTTGAAGTCGATAGCTCTCTCGAATAAGCCTTGTAAGATGATGTCTCACAACGCTGTTTCCTACTTTTTTACTGACTGAAATCCCCAAACGATTTTTGTCCATCCCATTTTCTCTGATATACAGTACCAGATATCGGTTGGCATAGGATTTCCCATTTTTATATACGACTTGAAAATCTTTATTTTTCTTTAAAGATTCGGAAAATTTCATCGATAACCTCTTTTTAGCAGCTCTTTCCCCTGGAAATACTGCACTTTTTTTATAGAAGAAAAGGCCACATATATGCGGCCTAAGCTGATAACTGTTTTCTTCCTTTTGCTCTTCTGGCAGCTAAAACTTTTCTTCCGCCTGGTGTGCTCATTCTTGCTCTGAATCCGTGAACTTTTGCTCTGGATCTTTTCTTTGGCTGAAATGTCATTTTCATTGGTACATACACCTCCTTGTGGTTGATATACTTATTATAAAGTATTTACAATATTTGCCTCTTTTTTTCGTATCTCTACTATATATAGTGTTTATATAGTACTACTGCTGATAAACAGAAAGACACTGCTCTTAATTATATGCAAAAAAGCCCATAAAGTCAAGCATTAGCAGCGAAAATACTAAAATATAGTTTTCACATATTTTTTTAGAAATTTTTTTTATTACCGCTTTTTTTCACACCTGTTCCTTTTATTTTTTTAGTTATCCAAATCTTTTCCACAGAATTATCTACATTTCTGTTTCTTCGCTCATTTCTTTTCCCATATTCTCAAACGCCTTATATTTCCTGAGATTTTCACTTTTTTTGTTTCATTTACAAATTTCCCTGATTTTCACCAAATTTCGAGTTTCCACATTATCTACATTTTTCTTACCCACAGTAAGAGGATTTATCCACAGTTATTCACATTTTGTGGATAACTTTATCCAAATTTGTGGATAAACCAGCAAAACAGTGTAGAAAACCACTGGATATTGTGTAGATAGCCTGTAGAAAAATTTTTATTTCTCTTTAAGTTTCCCTTTTTATCGGCGTTGATAGTGTTTAAAAAGTTTTCCACATTATCAACAAAGTTTTCCACCTATCAAATTGTTTCCTGTTATTTTTACATTGCTTCTATTTTCATTTTGATGTAGAATGTAGTTGAGATACTCTGCTTATCTCTCATTTTATATTAATTAGGAGTTTACCATTGATGAACATTGTAGAAGAAAACTGGGAGCAGATTTTGAATAAGATGAAACTAGAATATTGCTCATCCAATATTTCGTACAATACGTGGATCGCACCACTTACCGTTTACGAAGTAACCGATGACACCGTCTATATTCTTGTAAAATTACGTGCCAGCCTGGAGCACATTGAAGAAAATACCTGCTTCCTTTTAAGTATGTATTGCAGAAGTCACAGGATACGAATATGAAGTCTCTTTCGTGACTGACGATCATGTTGTCATCCAGGAAAAAAAGATACGGCAGTAAAAAACAGCAGTCAAATGCGATTTTCGAACAGGCCAACCTGAATCCAAAATACACATTTGATACTTTTGTTGTAGGAAGCAATAACAATTTTGCTCATGCTGCATCCCTTGCTGTTGCGGATTCTCCGGGTGAGATTTACAATCCTCTCTTCCTCTACGGAGGTGTAGGACTTGGAAAAACCCACCTGATGCACTCCATTGCTCATTTTATTCTGGAAAAGGATCCGACGAAAAAAGTCCTCTATGTAACCAGTGAGACTTTTACGAATGAACTAATCGATGCTTTGAAAATAGGTAAAAACGGAAATGAACTTGCGATGACGACATTCCGTGAAAAATACAGAAATAATGATGTTCTGCTCATTGACGATATCCAGTTTATCATCGGAAAAGAAAGTACACAGGAAGAATTTTTCCATACATTCAACCATCTTCATGTTTCCGGAAAGCAGATCATCATCTCCAGTGATAAACCTCCAAAAGATATCGAGACTCTGGAGGCACGTCTGCGTACCCGGTTTGAATGGGGACTGATCGCGGACATCTCCTCTCCGGACTATGAGACCAGAATGGCCATTCTCCGGAAAAAAGAAGAACTGGACGGACTGGAGAGATACCACATTCCGGATGAGGTCATGCAGTATATTGCCAATAATATTACATCCAACATCCGTGAACTGGAAGGCTCTTTGAACAAACTCATCGCGCTTGCCAACCTGGAGAACAAGCCGATCGATATTCCTCTGGCTGCAGAAGCCTTAAAAGATATGATTTCTCCGAATAATACACGGGAAATTACACCTGAGCTCATTATCGAGGTCGTTTCTGACCACTTTAATGTACCTGCTGCCGAGTTAAAAGGTAAAAAACGAAACGCTGAGATTGTTCTGCCTCGTCAGATTGTTATGTATCTCTGCCGTAAAATGACCGATACCCCGTTAAAGACCATCGGTCTGATTCTTGGCGGCAAAGATCATGCCTCCGTCAGCCATGGTGTCAAGAAGATTGAACATGATGTAAAGACGGATGAGGCTTTGAACAATACCGTTAACATCATTAAGAAGAAACTGAACCCCATTTAATTTGGAGTTTATACAGAACTATTATGAATCTAAACGTTTATTTTCTGAGGGTTTTTTGACCCTCAGATTCTTTCCGTTTAAGTGTGGATAATTCTGTGGAAATGCTGTGGATTATAGTGTTAATAAAATAATTTCTCAAGGAGGCAGTAAAAGTTATACAAACACCGTCCCCTTGTTTTCCATACTGTTTCTACAGACTTATGAAAGTGGACAACCCCTTGATTTATAAGGCTTTGAAGCATTTATCAACATATCCACACCCCCCTACGGCGGCTAAGGCGAAAACTTTTATATTTCTCTTTATAAGATTCGACTGCTGAAAGTTTTCCACCACAAATCATATTTCACAAATTCGAAAGGAGATTATCAACAGATGAGAATCGTATGTACGAAATCCAATCTTGTAAAAGGAGTCAGTATTGTTTCTAAAGCTGTTCCTTCTAAAACAACAATGCCTATCTTAGAATGTATTTTAGTTGACGCATCGACAGATGTTATTAAGTTGACAGCAAATGATATGGAACTTGGAATTGAAACCCGAATTGAAGGTGATATTTTAGAAAGAGGTATCATCGCATTAAATGCTAAGATTTTTTCGGAAATTGTAAGAAAGCTTCCGGACAGTGATGTTGTAATCGAAACAACATCTGACAATCAGACTCTGATCACCTGTGAAAAAGCAAAATTCAATATTGCAGCACAGTCCGGAGAAGATTTTCATACCTTCCTGTAATAGAGAAAGAAGATTACATTACTGTCTCAGAATTCACATTAAAAGAAGTGATTCGTCAGACAATTTTCTCCATCGCAGATAATGATACAAATAAGATGATGACGGGTGAATTGTTTGAAATTGAAGGCAACATACTGAAAGTTGTCTCACTAGATGGTCACAGAATCTCAATTCGTAAGATAGAATTAAAAGAAAATTACGCTCAGAAGAAGGTCATTGTCCCTGGAAAAACGCTTCAGGAAATCAGCAAGATCATTGGTGGAGAGGCGGAAGCACTGGTTGATATTTCTTTCACAAAGAATCATATCGTATTTGAATTTGACAAAACAGTTGTTGTATCTCGTTTGATCGAAGGAGAATATTTTAAAATCGATCAGATGTTATCCAGTGACTATGAAACAAAAGTCAGAATCCATAAAAAAAGAACTTCTAGACTGTATTGACCGTGCCACCCTGCTTATCAAAGAGGGAGACAAAAAACCGATCATTATCGATATCAAAGACGGAACGATGGAATTAAAGATCAAATCCCAGATCGGTTCTATGGATGAAACTATTTTTATTACCAAAGAAGGAAAAGACTTGCTCATTGGATTTAACCCGAAATTCCTGATCGATGCTCTTCGTGTCATTGATGATGAGGAAGTGGATCTGTATTTTATGAACGCAAAAGCTCCGTGTTTCATCAAGGATGAAAATCAGAGCTATATTTATCTGATCCTTCCGGTAAATTTTAACGCAGTTGCGTAGAAGTAGAGTGCATATGGAAACAATTAAATTAAGAGAAACAGATGAGTTTATTAAGCTTGGTCAGGCATTAAAGGCAGCAGGACTGGTAGAATCAGGAGTCGAAGCCAAGGAAGTTATTCAGGATGGAATGGTCACGGTAAACGGAGAGGTTGACACAAGAAGAGGCAGAAAATTATATCCGGGAGATACTGCTTCATTTGACGGACAGGAAATAAAAATTGAAAAATAACGAAAAAACGTGTAAAATAGTTACATATTGATGGAGAAATTATGGTTATCAAATCTTTAAAGCTCAAAAATTACAGGAATTATGAATTACTGGATATGACATTTGATTCAAAGACAAATATCCTGTATGGAGACAATGCCCAGGGAAAGACCAACATCCCTTGAGGCATTGTATTTGTCGGGTACGACAAAATCCCACAGAGGGACAAAAGACAGAGATTTGATACAGTTCGGCAGAGAGGAATCACATCTGGAGACAATCGTAGAGAAAAAGGGGATGGAATTCCAGATTGATATGCATCTCAAAAAGAAACAGTCCAAAAGGAATCGCAATCAATAAAATTCCAATTCGAAAAGCAAGTGAGTTGTTTGGAATTGTACATTTTGTCTTTTTTTCTCCGGAGGACCTCAATATTATCAAAGACGGACCTGCCGGCAGAAGAAGATTTATCGATCTGGAGTTATCTCAGATCGACAAAGTATATCTGAGCAATTTATCAAATTATAATCGAATCATCAATCAGAGAAATTCTCTGTTAAAAGAGCTTTATCATCAGGATCACTTAATGGATACGCTGGATATCTGGGATATGCAGCTTGCTGAGTATGGGACAAAAGTGATCGAGAGCCGAAAACAATTTATCAGGCAGGTCAATCAGATCATTGCGACATACATTACAGGCTGACAGGCGGGAGAGAGCGGATTGAACTGTCTTATGAGAGCAGTCTTGGAAGTCTTTCTCTGGAGCAGGCTTTGAAAAAAAACCGGGAGAGAGACATTCGGATGAAAAGCACTTCTGTCGGTCCGCACAGGGATGATTTGTGCTTTTTATCAGGTGATCTGGATATTCGCAAATTCGGCTCACAGGGGCAGCAGAGGACAGCAGCACTGTCGTTAAAGCTGTCTGAGATCGAACTGGTGAAAGAAGTGATCAAAGATACACCGATTTTATTATTGGACGATGTATTGTCTGAACTGGACAAGCACAGGCAAAACTATTTATTAGACAGTATTCATGATATACAGACCGTGATTACATGTACTGGGCTGGATGAGTTTGTGAATCATCGATTTTCTATAAATAAAATTTTCCGTGTAAGCAGCGGAAGTGTGACAAAAGAAAACTAGGAGGTTTTTAAATGGGTGCAACAGGTACTGAATTTGATGCAGAATATGGAGCAGACCAGATCCAAATATTAGAGGGACTGGAAGCAGTAAGAAAAAGACCGGGAATGTATATTGGAAGCACTTCTGCAAGAGGACTTCATCATCTGGTATATGAGATTGTAGACAATGCGGTAGATGAGGCATTGGCTGGATATTGTGATACGATTAATGTGAGTATCAATCCGGACAATTCTGTGACGGTCGTTGACAACGGACGAGGAATCCCGGTTGGATTAAACCACAAGGCAGGGATTCCTGCGGTAGAGGTTGTATTTACGATTCTTCACGCCGGCGGAAAATTCGGCGGAGGAGGATACAAAGTATCCGGAGGTCTGCACGGAGTAGGTGCGTCCGTTGTAAACGCACTCTCTGTATGGCTTGAAGTTGAGATCTACAACGAAGGAAAAATTTACAAACAGCGATATGAACGCGGAAAGACGATGTATTCGTTAAAAGTAGTCGGTGAATGTGATCCGGATAAAACCGGAACAAAAGTTACATTTCTTCCGGATGGCGAGATCTTTGAAGAGACTGTATTTGAATACGATGTATTAAAGCAGAGACTGCGTGAGATGGCATTTCTCACAAAAGGGCTGAAGATTATTCTGCAGGATCTTCGTGAAGAAGAAATCAGAGAGCATACATTTCATTACGAGGGTGGAATCAAAGAGTTTGTCACTTATCTGAACAAAAGCAAGACACCTTTGTATGACCAGATCATTTATTGTGAAGGCGAAAAAGACGGAGTAGTTGTCGAGATGGCCATGCAGCATAACGACTCCTACAGTGACAATACGTATGGATTTGTAAACAATATTACAACTCCGGAAGGGGGAACTCATATTGAGGGATTCAGAAAGGCATTGACGAAGACCTTTAATGAGTATGCCAGAAAGAATAAACTGCTCAAGGACAATGAGCCGAATCTGTCAGGTGATGACATTCGTGAAGGTCTGACAGCGATTGTCAGTGTTAAGATCGGAGAGCCGCAGTTTGAGGGTCAGACCAAGCAGAAGCTCGGAAACAGTGAAGCGCGTGGAGCAGTGGACAACATTGTCAGCACTCAGCTTGAGATTTTCCTGGAGCAGAATCCGTCTGTCGCAAAACAGACAGTAGAGAAATCTCTGATGGCACAAAGAGCAAGAGAAGCAGCAAGAAAGGCCAGAGATCTGACCAGAAGAAAATCAGCTCTGGAGGGGATGTCCCTGCCTGGAAAACTGGCGGATTGTTCAGACAAAAATCCGGAAAACTGTGAGATCTACATCGTCGAGGGAGATTCAGCGGGTGGTTCTGCAAAGACAGCGAGACAGCGTGCGACACAGGCGATCCTTCCACTGAGAGGAAAAATCCTGAATGTAGAAAAAGCAAGGCTGGATAAGATTTACGCCAATGCGGAGATCAAGGCTATGATCACGGCGTTTGGAACAGGAATTCATGAGGATTTTGATATTTCCAAGCTGCGGTATCATAAGATTATTATCATGACTGATGCCGATGTGGATGGTGCGCATATCAGCACCCTGCTTCTGACATTTTTATATCGTTTTATGCCGGATCTGATCAGAGAAGGCTATGTGTATCTGGCACAGCCGCCGCTGTATAAGCTGGAAAAAAATAAAAAAGTCTGGTATGCATACAGTGATGAGGAATTAAATGAGATTCTTACAGAAGTAGGACGTGACAGCAATAATAAGATTCAGCGTTATAAAGGTCTTGGTGAAATGGATGCGGATCAGCTCTGGGAGACAACAATGGATCCGGAGCATCGTGTACTTTTGAGGGTGACTATGGATGACGAGACATCTTCCGAACTGGATCTGACATTTACTACACTGATGGGAGACAAGGTAGAACCAAGACGAGAGTTCATTGAAGAAAATGCCAGATTTGTTAAAAATCTGGATATATAGAATTGCAATACACTTAAAAAACAAGGAGAAGGAACATGGAAGATAATATTTTTGATAAAGTCCATGAAGTTGACCTGAAAAAGACAATGGAGACTTCCTATATCGACTATGCGATGAGCGTTATCGCATCCCGTGCCCTGCCGGATGTCAGAGACGGATTAAAGCCGGTACAGAGAAGAATCCTGTATTCAATGATCGAGCTGAATAATGGACCTGACAAGCCGCATCGTAAATGTGCGCGTATTGTCGGTGATACAATGGGTAAATATCATCCTCATGGCGACAGCTCTATTTATGGAGCACTGGTAAATCTGGCACAGGAATGGTCTACGAGATATCCTCTGGTTGACGGACACGGGAACTTTGGGTCTGTAGACGGTGATGGCGCTGCTGCCATGCGATATACAGAGGCACGTCTGAGCAAGATTTCCATGGAGATGACTGCTGACATCAATAAAAATACCGTAGATTTTGCACCGAACTTTGACGAGACAGAGAAAGAACCGACAGTTCTTCCGGCCAGATTCCCGAATCTTCTGGTAAACGGAACATCCGGTATTGCAGTCGGAATGGCAACGAACATTCCGCCGCATAACCTGCGTGAAATCATTGGCGCGGTCGTGAAGATCATTGACGACCAGATCGATGAAAACGGAGAGACAAGTATTGATGATATTTTAAAGATCGTCAAAGGACCGGATTTTCCAACCGGAGCAGAGATTCTCGGAACAAGAGGAATTGAAGAAGCATACCGCACAGGACGCGGTAAGATCCGTGTGCGTGCGATTACCAATATTGAACCAATGGCAAACGGTAAGAACAGGATTATCGTAACGGAGCTGCCATACATGGTAAATAAAGCCCGACTGATCGAGAAGATCGCAGATTGGTACGTGATAAAAAGGTAGATGGGATCACCGATTTAAGCGATCAGTCCAGCCGTGAGGGAATGCGCATCTGTATCGAATTGAGAAGAGATGTCAATCCGAATGTAATTTTAAACCAGCTTTATAAACATACACAGCTGCAGGATACCTTCGGTGTGATCATGCTGGCTTTAGTCAACAATGAGCCAAAAGTCATGAATATCCTGGATATGCTGAAGCATTATCTGAAGCACCAGGAAGAGGTTGTGACGAGAAGAACACAGTATGAGCTGAACAGAGCAGAAGAGCGTGCTCATATTTTACAGGGATTACTGATTGCACTGGATAACATTGATGAGGTAATCCGGATTATCCGCGGATCTAAGAATGTTCAGACTGCGAAGGAAGAGTTGATGGCCAGATTTGACCTGACAGAAGTACAGGCAAGTGCGATCGTAGATATGCGTCTGCGTGCACTGACAGGTCTGGAGCGTGAGAAGCTGGAAGCAGAGTACGAAGAACTGATGAAGAAGATCGGGGAATTAAAAGCGATTCTTGCGGACAGAAAACTGCTTCTTGGTGTGATCAAAAAGGAGATTCTTGTCATTTCCGAAAAATATGGAGATGAGAGAAGAACATCCATCGGATTTGATGAGTTTGATATTTCCATGGAAGATCTGATCCCAAGAGAAATGTGGTGATCACCATGACAAAAATGGGATACATTAAGAGAATGTCCATGGATACATTCAAGAGTCAGAACCGAGGCGGAAAAGGAATCAAAGGAATGCAGATCCTGGATGATGACTATATCAAGGAACTGTTTATTACGACAACACATCACTATATCATGTTCTTTACAAATACAGGACGTGTGTACCGTCTGAAAGGCTATGAGATTCCGGAAGCAAGCAGAACTGCGCGTGGTACGGCGATCATCAATCTGCTGCAGCTGATGCCGGATGAGAAGATCACAGCAATGATTCCAATCCGGGAGTACGAGGATGGACAGTATCTGTTGATGGCAACAGAAAAAGGTCTTGTGAAAAAGACTCCGATTAAAGATTATGCAAATGTCAGAAAGACCGGACTGGCTGCGATCGTTCTCAGAGAAGATGATAAACTGATCGAAGTGAAGATTACAGATGATGAACAGGATGTGATCCTGGTTACAAAATACGGTATGTGTATCCGGTTTAGTGAGAAGGATGTGCGTCCGACAGGCCGTGTTTCTATGGGAGTGCGTGGCATGAACCTTGGAGATCATGATGAAGTAATCGGAATGCAGATCAGCGATCAAGGAAAATATCTGCTCATTGCATCTGAAAAAGGTATGGGCAAACTGACAGATATGGATGAATTTACAAGACAGAACCGTGGAGGAAAAGGTGTAAAATGCTATAAGATCACGGAAAAACAGGCGATGTGTTGGTATGAAGGCGGTCGATGAAGACAGCGAGATCATGATGATCAATACGGAAGGAATCGTGATCCGTATGAAGTGTTCCGACATTTCTGTATACGGACGAATCACATCCGGTGTAAACTGATCAATCTGCCTGAGAATGAAAAGTTGCAAGTATCGCAAAAGTAAGAAAAGCATCTGCAGAGATCGATGGAGAAGAAATCGAAATTTCTGAGGATGAGGAAGAGACAGACGTTCCAATAGAAGAATAAAGAGAAAGAGCCTTCGCATGATATGCGGAGGTTTTTTTTAAAACAAATAATCAGATAAAATATAAAAAAATAAAGAATATAAAGAAAATATAGATAAAAACAGTAAATTATAGTATAATAAAGAAAAAAGAACCATACAACAAAATAAAGTGCACACAAAGGAAACCAGAAAACCAATGATTAAAATGAAATCAGGGAGAGGAGCGTGAGATTATGAAAAAGGCAAAGAGTTGGCTGGCACTACCTTTAGCAGTTTGTATGTTTGCAGTTATGATTTTTTCAGTTGCAGAGGCGGCGGAAACAAGTGATGAAAATCCGGCTGAGGGAAGACAAGAGATTACGATCATCAATACAAATCATATAACCTGGCCGGTCATCGGAGAAATGCCGTCATATGAATTAGAGGTTCCTGCCGGTGCACACTATTTTATCAATATGGTTGAATGGACGACGAAGAACGGAGAAAACACGTTACTGTCAACAGATAAATTTGAGGAAGGTGAGTATGAGCTTCATGTAACATATGAAGCAAAAGAAGGATATCAATTCGCAGCGCCGGAGCTGATTACTGTGCTTCCTGGAAATGAAGTACAGGGAACACCAAAGGTCGAAGAATCAGAGAATGGGTGGTATCGGATTGTAACATTCTCGTTCACGGCAAGACAGTCAGAAAAGCATCAGCACGATATGTTGGTGGTTCAGGAAAAACTACCGACATGTACAGAAGCCGGATATAAAGCCTGCTATCAGTGTCAGTCCTGCAAAAAGCTGTATCTCGACAAGGCGGGAACAGAGGAGACAACGGTAGAAGAGATTACGCTTCCTCCGACGGGACATCAGTATAAAGACGGTATCTGTACCATTGCCAGGCAAAAGATCCGGATTATGTAGAACCGCACAAACATAGTCTGATCCGGGTTCCAGAAAAGCAGGCAACATGTACAGAAGCCGGAAATAGAGCATACTACCGGTGTGATACTTGTGAAAAATTATATCTGGATAAAGATGGAAAGAACGAAACAACACTGGAGAAGGTGACGATTGCAGTAACAGGACACATATATCGTGATGGAAGATGTGTAGTATGTAAAGCCCTGGTTCCAGCAGTCAAGACTGGTGATTTTGATAACGACTATGCAAAATGGGTGATTGGACTGCTGATCTCACTCAACATTATTGTAGGAGCGATCATTTATCGAAAATCAAGAAAAATAGGATAACTGGATTGTATCACCCCCTTCCCGAAAGAGAGCCGGAACCTCAAAAGAGAGCATCCGGCTCTCTTTTTTTTGTTTCAATTTTGAAGGAACTATACTATAATACTGGATAGTGAAAACAGAAACCTGATGATTGTAAAAAATTCTAGGAGGCATTATGATTCGTACAATTGATGTGAGAGAAATCTCAAAAAATATCAAAGAAATGTGTATTGAAGCAAACCACTATCTGTCAAAAGATATGGACACAGCAATGAAACAGGCGGAGCAGGACGAAAAATCACCGCTTGGAAAACAGATATTGGGACAGCTGCAGGAAAATTTAAAAATTGCGGCTGATGATATGATTCCAATCTGTCAGGATACCGGAATGGCAGTTATATTTCTGGAAATCGGGCAGGATGTGCATCTGGAGGGTGGCCTTCTGGAAGAGGCAGTCAATGAAGGGGTCAGACAGGGGTACACAGAAGGTTTTTTAAGAAAATCTGTGGTAAAAGATCCATTAATCCGTGAAAATACAAAAGATAATACACCGGCAGTGCTCCATACCAAAATCGTTGCAGGAGATAAGGTGAAGATAAAAGTAGCACCAAAAGGATTTGGAAGCGAAAATATGAGCCGTGTATTTATGTTGAAGCCGGCAGAAGGTATTGAGGGAGTAAAACATGCGATTCTGACGGCAGTCAGGGACGCCGGTCCGAATGCCTGTCCTCCGATGGTAGTTGGAGTAGGAATCGGGGGAACCTTTGAAAAATGTGCGCTGATGGCAAAAGAAGCTCTGACAAGAGAAGTGGGGTACATTCTGACATTCCATATGTAAAAGACATGGAAGAGGAGATGCTTGTGAAAATCAACAGCCTTGGAATCGGACCCGGCGGGCTTGGAGGAACAACTACTGCGCTTGCAGTTAATATCAATACATATCCGACACATATTGCAGGGCTTCCGGTAGGAATCAATATCTGCTGTCATGTAACAGACATGTCGTTCGTGAACTTTAAAAGAAAAACAGAAAGGAAAGCATTATGGAAAGACATTTGCAGGCTCCGATTTCAAAAGAAGAATTAAAAACTCTGAAATCAGGAGATTATGTATATATTACAGGAACTATTTATACAGCGCGGGATGCTGCGCATAAAAGAATGTATGAAACACTGCAGAATCAGGAAAATCTTCCGATTGATATCCAGGATCAGATTATCTATTATATGGGACCGTCTCCGGCAAGGGAAGGACGTCCTATCGGTTCTGCAGGTCCGACAACGGCCAGCCGCATGGATAAATATACACCACAGCTTCTGGATCTTGGGATGGGTGCGATGATCGGAAAAGGAAAAAGAACACAGGATGTGATTGATGCTGTAATCAGAATGGCGCAGTCTATTTTGCGGCAGTAGGAGGCGCAGGAGCGTTGCTGTCAAAATGTATCACAAAATCAGAAGTTGTTGCATATGATGATCTGGGGACAGAAGCAATTCGAAAGCTTCAGGTAGAAAACTTTCCGGTAATCGTTGTCATAGACAGTGAGGGCAATAATTTATATGAAGTGCAATCAAAGAGTATTGCACCTATAAAAATGAGTAATTTCAGGAGCAGAAAAAATGAAACGTATTTTATTAATGGTGTTTCGGAATATCTTACTGGTTCCGTACATGTGGATCAAATTGTGTCACAGAGCGGCACACCCGGAAAACTATACACTGGAAGAACATGTTAAGTTTTTAAAGTGGATTGTTTTTCGTGCCAACAAAGGCGGAAATGTAAAAATAGAAGAACATGGTGCAGAAAATCTTCCAAAAGAGAACGGATTTATGTTTTTTCCGAACCATCAGGGAATGTATGATGTGCTGGCTATATTAGACGCATGTCCATATCCGTTTTCTGTAGTAGCCAAAAAAGAAGTAAAGGATGTTCCGTTTTTTAAAGCAGGTCTTTTCCTGTATGCATGCATATATGATAGACCGGGAAGATATCAGGCAGTCTATGCAGGTGATCATTGATGTATCAAAGGAAGTTCAAAATGGAAAGAACTATCTGATTTTTGCCGAGGGAACCCGTTCTAAAAATGGAAATCAGATCGGCTCCTTCAAAGGCGGAAGCTTTAAAGCTGCAACCAAAGCAAAATGTCCGATTGTTCCGGTTGCATTGATTGATTCTTTTAAACCATTCGATACGAAAACAATCAGTCAGGTTACGGTACAGGTACACTTTTTAGAACCGCTGTATTATGAAGAATACAAAAATATGAAAACTACGGAGATTGCAGAGATCGTACATGACCGTATCCAGAAAATAATTGATGAAAATTGTCCGGAAAGGGCTGAAATACAATGACATTAACACAGTTAAAATATGCGATCACTGTTGCACATGCCAGATCTATGAATGAAGCGGCGAGAAGACTGTTTATTTCCCAGCCGAGCTTATCCTCAGCAATCAAAGAACTGGAGACAGAAATCGGGATTGATCTGTTTCGAAGAACCAACAGAGGCGTGTCTGTTACGCCGGAGGGCGAGGAATTTATCGGGTATGCCAGGCAGGTTGTGAGCAGTACCAGCTGATCGAATCCAATACGTGGAAAAAGAAAATCAAAAAAAGAAATTCAGCGTATCAATGCAGCACTATACATTTGCAGTAAATGCCTTTGTAGAGATGGTGAGACAGTTCGGCATGGAAGAATACGAGTTTGCTGTTCATGAAACAAAAACATATGACGTGATTCAGGACGTTAAGAATTTCAAAAGTGAGATCGGGATTCTGTATGTCAATGAGTTTAACCGGAAAGTACTGACAAAATTATTCCATGAGTGTAATCTTGAATTTCATGAACTTCTTAAGTGCAGTATTTATGTGTATATGTGGAAAGGACATCCCTGGGCAAATCGGAAAGAAATTGAACTGGAAGAGCTAAATGAATACCCTTGTCTGTCTTTTGAACAAGGGACGTACAATTCCTTTTATTTTGCAGAAGAAGTGCTGAGTACATTTGAATATAAGCAGCTGATCAAGGTAGATGATCGGGCGACGATTCTGAATTTTATGGTAGGATTGAATGGATATACCTTATGTTCCGGTATCATCTGCGAGGAACTTAACGGGGAAGAGTATTGTGCAGTAAAGCTGAAATCAGATGAAGTGATGACCATTGGATACTTGGTCAGAAGCGGAGTTGCAATCAGTCCACTCGGGAAAAATATCTGGAAGAAATATCAAAATATAAAGACAAAAACGTTGGATATCAATTAAAAATATCACAGCCAGTAATAGGAAAAAACTATTACTGGCTGTATTTTTTTAGAATTAACACATTTCCAACTAAAATGATATAGTTAAATACATCCCAAACAGAATAAGGGAAAACGAATAAAAAATGGAAGGAAAAAGCAATGGCGGAAATTAAAATTGAAAATGTGTCCAAAACAATATTCTTCCAAAGAAGGAACTGTTCAGGCGTTAAA
>ENA-OQER01000366-OQER01000366.1-human-gut-metagenome-genome-assembly--contig:-NODE-366-length-25184-cov-2.370156_pt1 | contig 25184 bp, 38 predicted proteins | sample MGYA00242797_ERZ504639 | MGnify/ENA primary metagenome ERZ504639 (study PRJEB26092, sample SAMD00036306) | human gut metagenome | host: Homo sapiens | study: EMG produced TPA metagenomics assembly of...
GGGAGATTGTCTTTGTTATAGAAGCCAGCATAATACTTCCATGTAAATTCCGCACCTGCTAAAGAAGCGTTCCCTTGCGGATTGTCTTTCTTTGTTTCCATATCAATCTTGAAAAGCTCAATCAAGTGTCCGTTACTTTTGGCGTATCAGATACGTTCAAGTCGCCGTCTTTCCAGCTTCAATCTTTAAGGAATATACAGTTTTATCTACTTTATATCCTGCTGGTGCGGATAATTCCTTGATATAGACTGTGCCTGCTTTTACCTCTACAACATCTGTATTTCCGTTTTCATCAGTCGTAAGGGTGGCAAGCTGTTTCGTGCAGTCTTATCAGAAAAGACACCGTAGATTGCACCAGCGACAGAGTAATTCCCGTTACCGTTTGTAATGCTGGTATTACTGGAAGTCTTTTGTAGTTTCGCATTTCCGACATTCAGTTTCGCCCAGAATTGTCCTAATTCCTGCCCCTCGCCAGAGTAGATATAACCGCCACATTCATAGCGTCCTTTATTCTCTTTGACAAAGGCTTTTGCACCAGAGAAAACTTCGTCCTGTGTTGCCTTTGGAATTTCATCATAAGAAGCTCGCACGTTATCACATTGCCAGCCAAGATGTACGCTCAATCTCTGCCAGACAACACATTGTTCCAACAGATAGACTTGCTTGTAATTCAGTTCCTTGTGAGCTTCGCCATACTGTTTGACATACTCTAAGGATAACGCCACATCTGAAATCTGGTCGACACTCATGCGTGAGCTTGCGTCAGCTCTGGTCTTATAGCCGTTCTTAAAATCTGTATTGATGTCAATACAATAGGCAGTTTCGCCCTCGACTTTCATATAGCCCTCATTGAATGTCGAACCAATAGAACCGTCATTCATTACTTTTTCAATGATACCGACACGTTCTGCACTTTCCGTCCAGTATTGCTTGCTTTCTGCATGAACGGGTGTAGTCGGTAAAGCAGTAACGACAGTTGCAAGAGCTAAGAAGCCCGTACACAATCGTTTCCATGTCTTTTTCATAAATCTAATGCTCCTTTCATTTTGGGTATAAAAATAGACGCTCATTTCTGAACGTCTACATTATTGAAAGGCTTGTCCTCTCACACATATTCTATTTTAATAGGTACAACAGTTGCCTTTCTCCTTGTATTTTCGTTGTTTTCATCACTTGCGTTATCTACAACCCCATGACCGGCATCTACAACAATGCAGACAGGCGCAGATTTTGCCTGCTCGCTCTGTACAAAAACAGCTCCTTTACGGGCGAGGACAAAGGCACAGAGAATCACACAAAGTCCCATAAGCAATTCTATTTTTCTTTTCATAAAAAATCCCACAGTTTGTTTCTATATTGTATTCACAAACTGTGGGAGATATGAATCTATTGATCGGTTGTACCTGAATTTGCGTTTCAGGATCGTTTTCAAACACTAATTGATATATTTGATAATGGTATCCCAGATAGAGGAATCTTCCATTCCAAGTTTCCAGAAGGAACCACCGGCAAGACCATAGGTGTCCATGACGGTAAGCTTTTTCTCCAATGAAGTTGCATCTTCAATCCAGATCTTGTAGTTGACACCACCATTTTGATATTCGACATAATTCTGCCCGATATCATCGAGCCAAACAGGCTGCACACCATTTGCACTGATGAGTTTCTGTACTTCTGTCATATTGGTCGCATAGGAAGATAATTCGTAATCAACGGTTGTGTCCGTTTCATCGGTTGCAGTGGAATCGGATTCTACCGGTGTCTCGGACCAGACTCTTGTGTAAAATGGCATACCGAGGATTACCTGGTTTGCAGGAACTTCTTTTAAAGTATTTTCCACACCATCTGTCACGAAACCAATCGAAGCAACGGAACCAGCTTCCGGGGAACCTGCATAATGTTCATCATATGCCATGATCACAACATAATCAGCAAAAAGAGCCTGCTCGGCACGATTATAAAATGCAGTGTAATCACTTGGAACATAATTATCAACGGAAAGTACAATTCCATTGTTGGCACATTTTAATGACAACTCACGGATGAATTGAATGTAGGAGTTCCTACAGCATCCGCATTCAATGCTTCAAAGTCGACATTAATTCCATCCAGATTGTACTGGATAGCGGCAGAGATAATATTGTTGGTCAGATTATCTCTGGAGGAAGTGTGGGAAAGCACTTCTGCGGTATTGACGCTGTCATTTTCCAGATTGCTGATCAATGCCCAGACTTCAATGCCATTCTGGTGACAGTAATCAACATAAGTGGAACTTGCAAGGGAAGCAATGTTTCCATTGTTGTCGTTTAAGTAAAACCAGGTTGGAGAAAGTATGTTAATTCCCTTTGTTTTCTGTAAGATAGAAGCAAGATTGTCGTTGGCAGACTGATTGGTTACCTGATGCCATGCCATATTAATCTTGTAATCTTTGGTAATATGGGAAAATTCTTCTGCAACATAGTCACTGGAAATTGTCGTAGTAGAAGTTGTTCCAAGTTTATTGGATTTGATATAACCGATATATCCATCATTTGTGGCAACTTTTGTCCAGGTATCACCCGGTTCTAAAATAGTGAGCTCGGTATTTTATCTGCTTCTGTAAGAATCGGACTTTTGATACCGCCCTGATAACGGATTTCTGTTTTTTGCTTTGCAGAAGCAATGGTATAATCACCCCATGCATTGGTAAGAACGACACGGTTTGGATCCGTATAGTAATTGTACTGAAAATCAGAGTACTGTTTGACAAAATCGATTGCAATATAAGCGGTAGAGGCATCTGCTTTTACAATTGTCTGGCCAAATGACTGTGTATCTTTGTTCACGGTGTAATCAGAACTTTCCGCGTTTACGGAAATCAGATCATTGGCAGTTGTGTAACGGAGGATATTTTCATTGGGATCCCAATAAAAACGTGCATTGAGATAGTTCCGTACTGTTTCATAACTTAAATAAACTTCTCCGTTTACAAGTTTTCCTTTGGTATCAATGACTTCGTTGTTGCATATGAGAGCGACATCTGTATCCGAAGTCAGTCCATAATATTCAGACAGATCTTTTGTCTCCTTGGAAGGAGTGTATTTTTCAATGATATTTCCTAATACCATAAATAAAACAACGACAATGATAAGTGCGATAGCCGCAATAAACGGTATAATTTTTTTCTTCATAAAAGTTCCTTTCTATCGAAAAGTGCATTTTGAGAACAAATTTTATCAATTTGTGAAATGTAATGATCAGTATGGTGAAATGGATTACATTTACAAAAACAATTGTAGCATATTGACACTTAAAATCATAGTAAAAGTATTATTAAGAATTTCTTATTCGTGGACATAAAGAAATTGTAAATTTGAACCGACAGAAATGCAAAGAAGCCGCGGACTCCCCGCGGCTTCTGAATCTTTTTCTTATCAAATAGTGTTATATAGACACCTGGATCATCAGGTTTTGAGGGCCTTAGAACATCCACTGCTTTTATGCATAAACGATATCTACAATATAATAAGTTACAAGAATGAATGTCAAAAGTCTCCATTTACAAAAGGAGAGAATGACAAAATAATACAGGTTCATTTAGAAACCTTGTCAAAATGTACCTCTTTCAGCCTCCCTTCTTCAAACACGTAATCCCTCATGTAAGAGGTATCTTCGTGAATGGATAATTGATTTGATACATTGAGGGAATTGCTTGGAGTTCCCTCAAGCCAGATCGTCACACCTCTGTTTTCTAAGGCGGACAGTTCCATATAGAGTTTTTCTGTTTTTTTAACCATAAGATTTTCTCCTGCTTATAGTCCTGACCAAAAGGAAAACGCATAGGTTACATTTGTGATATATTATTATCCTGTTCTGGCAATTCCTCTTGGCTGTCCGGAAGAGATTCCAGCTCAGCTTCGATAGAATTCCCCATTTCCTTCTGGGTAAATAATTGCAGATGGTTCTCTAATACAGAACGTTTTTTCCTGTTCCTTTTACAGTAAAAAGCGAAACAATATTAGGATCCCATTGCATTAAGGTGAATACCTGAGGGTTTACCGGGTAGGTTGTCACAGCAGCATTTTCAAAATCTGCCTGGTAAATAACCGCATACAGATAGGTACCTTCAAACAAATTTTCATCGACACGGGCACTTGACAGCCGGAGCAGATCTTCCTCGGAAAGATTTAAAGCTATGCCGCAGACAGAAGTTCCTTCATCCTCATTTAATAAGGAAAGAACACGCTGCTGGTTCAAAACAATATAATCTTCGCCGGTAGGAAAAGAAATTCGGATATCAATCAGATTATTGGTGTGAACGGATTCCGGTAAGCGGATATCTGATAATTCGAGATAGCGGTTACGTTCTGTAAGTCTTTCATCCGAATAGAAAAAATCGGCTGTGAGAAGCTGTCCTTTTTTCAGTGCCGTTTTCGCATATTGACCGATCAGATTTTTGCTGTCAGAAGCATAGAGAATCGATTGACTGCGTGGAAGTTTTACCGTGCACGAGGTCAGATCATCCTTTGTCAGTGCTTCCCCGGCAGGAAGTGCTTTTGACAGAAGATACACGTTTGTGTCCACGTAGGCGTTCTGTTCGGCTTCGTAGGCAGACACTGTCTGCTTTAATACCCTACAATTGTAGCGCTGGATCAAGAGCAGAATCGACAAAGGAATGCCTGCAATGCATATGCTGATGAAAAAAGTAATTAAAATTGTTTTTTACGATTGTGTAAAATGTGAATGCCTCCTAAAGCAGTTCCTGTAAAAAAGGGAACTGTTCTTTTTCGATATGAAACGGATTCTTGAAAAAGGGAATTTGCGCCATGGACAGATGATATTTTTTACGAAAAGCCTGCATATCATTTCCTTCTCCGAACAATACTAAATAGTAAAAGTCTTCCCCTGATTTCTGCCCGATAAAAGTTGATTGAATAAATTTGTGGTAAAGTTGCTCTTTCCACGGCGCAAGGCTGCCTATTACGATTTTCCGGTCGCATCGTAAGAATTCATTGTAGTTTGTCTCTGTCAGCACACCAAAATCATACAGCAGATAACAGTAGCCATGATTTAAAATTGCGGAATTTCCCCAATTGAAACCGCAGGGTAATAATCAACATCATAAATGGTAAACATATTATGAGGGCTTTCTTTTTTGAAAAAGGTGTGTCTTTGGATGTGAATCCGGACAGACTCTCAAGTCCTGGGACTGGTTTAGTTCCAGACAGGCAGTGGAACAGCGCAGTTTGGAAGCACAGTAGTTTGACAGTGCAATGGAAAGATGCGTGACACCACAGCCGTGACCGCAGCCACAGATGCCGATCGAATAATGTTTTAAGGTTGTCTTTTTCTGAAATTTAAAAATTTCTTTTTTCCCCTTTCGAAAGATAATACATGAAAGAATAAATCTGTTTTGGTTTCGGTACAGGTAAATGCATCCCCGTCAAAAGGAAAGCAGTATACTTTACAGCCGAGTTTTCCTGCAAGTTTTTTTGCAGAGGACTGGTTATTGTAATTACAGATAAAAGCGGTGTTTCCGAGACGGGATAATTCCAATCCGGTGGAGATGGTCTGTGCGAGATCCCACGGACTGCCACTTAAGATAAAAAGATTAAAATTCTCTGGGCCTAATTCTATTATATCCTTCTGATATACACCAAAGTCTTTCACATAAATGGCGTCTCCGGAATCGGGCGGTTCAATCCCCTGACCGTAGTCCGGGATACCGCGGAAATATTTGTAATAACAGATACCATTCTGTTCTTTGACTGCCGGATGCTCCTGCAGCATGGAACGCAGATGATTGTTACCATTACGTTCTGTGTAAACGGCAGGATAACCATTTGCAGTTAAGGTGCTGGCAAGTGCTATGGCAATATGTGTTGTGCCAATACCTGGTTTGCTTCCAAAAACAGAAATATTTTTGATTGTGAGATGGGAAACGGATGGACACGCTGTTTTTAGATCCTGTTCAAGAGCTTCTTTAAAAAGACGGACCGTTTCATATCTGTCCGCTGCATCATATGCAGTAGCTTTTTGAATGATTGTCTGAAAAATAGTGGAACAGGGTTCCGTTGTATAGCTGCTCAGATATTGCAGGACTTTCCCGAGTCCATACACATCTGCGGAAGGCGTTACTGGAAGACCATTCAGAGCCTCTGGCGCAGCAAAATCCATTGTTCCGTAAATTTGATAATTTTTTCCAGAACCGGTAAAAAAAGATGCAATTCCAAAATCGATTAATTTTATCTGATTTCCACATACTATAATATGCTCTGGTTTTAGATCCTGATATAGGATTGGATATGGCATTAAATGATGCAGATAATCTAAAATATCACAAAGCTGGATGCCAATTTTATTAAAAGTTCATGGGAAATTTTTTGATATGACACAAAAGTGTCAATGGATTGTCCCTGAATAAATTCCTCGATGATATAAAAGAAATGTTCATCTTCTTCAATATCGTAAATAATGGGAATTCCAGGATGATTGAGATTCTTCAGAAGTGTGGCTTCCGAAGAAGGTGAAGATACCAGAGAAGTGTCTTTGGGGATACACTTGATTGCCCGGTATACGTTCAGTCTGATATGTTCGGCAAGATAGACGGTGCTGCTGTTTCCAGTACCAAGAGTAGATAGAACCCGGTATTTGCCAAACAAAGTTGTTGGTTTAACGAAAGATCGCTCCTTTCAAAGCGTATCCGTTTCGCCATCTCATGCATACCTTTATAACATGAACAAAATTGTTTTGCAACTACTTTTTATAACTTTGGTGAATTTTCACAAAATTTTATGGGTGCAAAGGAATTGAAGATGAGTTAGAAATATTTAATAAAATGGTATACTTTACATCAATAGGGCATTTGATTATAATAGATGTACAGTTTACAAGGTTTTCCGGATGAAGGAAGTGATAATATGAAAATTGAAAAAGTGAATGAGAATCAGATTCGTTGCACTTTGACCAGAGAAGATCTGGCAGAACGTCAGATTAAGCTCAGTGAACTCGCATACGGGACCGAAAAGGCGAAGATGCTGTTTCGAGATATGATGCAGCAGGCTGCCTATGAATTTGGATTTGAAGCAGACGATATACCGCTTATGATTGAAGCTATCCCGCTTTCCGCGGACACAATTATTCTGGTGATTACGAAGGTAGAATATCCGGAGGAACTTGATACACGTTTTTCCAGGTTTTCAGATCCTGATCCGGAAGATTTGTATGAAGATGCTATGTCAGGCAGTGTGCAGAATGCAGCGGCAGCAGGCGCTGATGATATATTAGGATTATTCAGAAAGATTCAGGAAGAGCATAAGAAAGCTGCAAAGGAGCCGGAGGGGGATACCCAGACGGCAGAGAGCAGTGAGAAAACAGCGAAGGAAGAAACTCCGGTAAACGTACTTGTAGACATTACAAAGCTGTTTGTTTTCAAGAATCTTGATGAAGTGACAAGACTTGCGCATATATTGAATGGTTTTTATGCGGGAGCGAATGATCTTTACAAGAGTCAGACCGCCAACCGCTATTATCTGCTGGTGAGTAAGAGTGATCAGTCACCGGAAACATTCAATAAGGTCTGCAATATTTTATCAGAATATGCAGCTCAGCAGCCATATACGCCGGCAACAGGAGCATTTTTCAGGGAACATTATCATATGATCCTGCAGGGAAATGCGCTTAAGACTCTGGCAGAATTATAAACGAATCAAAAAGCCTTCGGGCAAAAAGAAAAGGTACCGGCAATTTGCCGATACCTTTTTTGTAATAATGTTTGCTTAAAACTAAGCGAGGTCTTTTGCTAAGAAATCGTTGATCTCTTTTACTAAAGCATCTGGATCAATTCCGTGAACCATAGCAGCCTCTTCAATTGTTTCCATCTGGGAAGATGGGCATCCAAGACAATGCATACCAATATTTAAAAGAATTGGTGCAATATTCTGGTCAATCTGAAGTAATTCACCAATCATGGTTGATTTATTAACCTGAGCCATTCTGATATCCTCCTTGTATCTTTTTGGAAAAAGTTCTGATACTTTTTCGTTGTATTCCCACATACGACAAAGTGATATTTGCCGTATTAGTGTGTCCAATAACGAGGTAATTATAATACGATTTGCTTTGGAAAGCAAATAAATTTGTAGATTTTTCTAAGGGAAAAAGAGGATTTTGACGATATATGAAGCAGATGAGTTGAGAAGGAAGGAAAAATATGAGAATTAATAATAATATGTCAGCAGTGATCACCAATAAACAGCTGCTTCGTACAGAAAACAATCTTACAAAATCCATGGAGAGACTTCTTCTGGTCTGAAGATCAATCATGCAAAGGATAATCCTGCAGGAATGGCAATCTCCAATAAGATGCAGGCACAGATCGATGCGTTAGACAGAGCATCTTCCAATGCATCCGATGGAACTTCTGTACTTCAGATCGCAGATGGCGCATTGAATGAGACAAGTGCTATTTTACAGAGAATGCGTGAACTTTCTGTCCAGGCAGCAAATGGAACGAACTCTTTAGAGGACAAACAGGCAATCCAGGACGAGATCGAGGCGTTGAAGGACGAGGTCAACCGTATTTCCAAAGATACGGAGTACAATTCAAAATCATTGTTGGATGGCTCACTGGATACGCGTGTATATACGGATAACGCAAATGTTTCCCGTGTGAATGTTTCGGATTATGTAAACCCGGGAAAATATGAGATCAATATCAAAACAGCCGCAACAAAGGCAACAGATACTGCAACAGATGTGGGAATTAATTCTACGGGTACGAGGGCAATCGGTGCATCTGGAACAATTTCCATCAATGGTTCTTCCGTGGATATTGATGCAAATGACACAATGGCAGAAGTTTATGAGAAAATCCGTGCAGCAGCAGAGGTTGGCGAGGCAGAGATGAAGACGGACGATGGTACGTTTACTGGTCTTCAGGCAAGCAGATATGGTTCTTCGGCAGCGTTAGTTATAACGTTTTCTGGAAAAGAAGGTGTGAGTACAACGAAAGATTTTGCAACAGCGTTAGGTTATACCACAGATCTTACAACAGATGCGAAAACAGGAACAATGACTTATGATGCAGCAAAAGCCGGAAATTCTGGAACGGATGCAGAAGTGGAACTTAGTGCCGGAACTGCGATTGCCGGAACAACAGATACATCCATTTTCTCAAGCACCGCAACTGTTGCAACCGATGGCAACAGAGTGACGATCACGGACAGAGATGGTTTTTCCATGAGTTTTCTGGCAAAAGAGGGAAAAACAGGAAAGACAGTCTTTGATGTGACTGATATCGGTAATATGACACTTCATATCGGAGCTAATGAGCATCAGAATATGGATGTCCGCATTCAGGAAATTTCCTGTGAGACCCTTTATATCGATGATCTGGATGTCACAACTGTGACAGGAGCTGACCGTGCGATCAGTGCATTGGACGATGCAATTGCAATGGTATCTGATGCACGTTCCAAGATCGGTGCGTATGAAAACCGTCTGGAGTATGCAACTTCCAGTCTCGATACATTTGAGGAGAATATGACGGATGCAATGTCAAGACTGACAGATGTGGATATGGCAGAGGAAATGACCAATTATACACAGTACAATGTACTTCAGCAGGCAGGCGTGTCAGTTTTAAGTCAGGCAAATGATCTTCCACAGAATGTTTTATCATTGTTACAGTAGTATTTTTGCAGGGATGGTGTAAAACGTGGAAAAAGAGCAGATTTTGGATTTTACCAGAAGGATCAGCCAGAGCAACCGGAGCGGGCTTACGGTGATCAATTATGAGATCATCTTCGCTTATCTGGATGATGCAAAAAAAGCATATCAGGAAGAAAAATGGGAAGAGTTTAAGGTGGCTCTGCGAAAAGCACAGAATTCCATTGGAGAGTTAATGCAGACACTGAATTTTTCCTATGAGATCTCCAAAAACCTTTATCAGATTTATGTTTTTTGCAAGGATTCCCTTGCGGCAGCAATGTATAAACGAAGTCTGACGGAGATTGAAAATGCAGAAAAAATGCTTCGGAAATTATATCAGAGTTTTTGTAAGGTGGCAGAGACAGATTCCTCTGCGCCAATGATGAAAAATACCCAGCAGGTGTATGCCGGGTACACATACGGAAAAGGTGATCTGGTGGAAAACTGCCAGGAACTGGACAAATCAAGAGGCTTCTTTGCATAGAAGCCTCTTCTTTTCGATTAAAGTGCCGGAAATTACTGGGAAAGTTCCATTTTTTTTATGCTTGCGAGCAAAATTTATAACGCATCTGCACGGAGTTTAACTCGTAAATGTAGCAGTCGATCAGATCCGGATCGACAACATTTTCCAGGTTATTATAAGCATCCTGCAGTGCACGTGCGGTCTGGTGGAGGTCATCCTTAAGAAGCGTATAGTGTTTATCCTTTGCATATTCCTCTTGTAAAATACGTATGGTAATCCCCTCCGATCAATAAAATTCTGTCCTCATGGGAACAGTCACTGAAATCTTATTAATAGTATAGTCACGGAATGGAAAAACTATACAATATCTCAAATAATTTTCATAAATTCCAGAAAACAATCATAAATTAAAACAAAAAAACGTGGTGGTTATGGATCAAAAAATGGGAATGGTGGTACTTGCCATCATTTGTGGAATCATTCTTCTGGTACTTTTATTGCGAAAAAGGGCACAGATTATTTTAAATTTTTTAGTTCGGACAGTCCTTGGAGCCATCATGATTCTTCTGGTCAATGACATTTTGCAAAAGCAAGGCTTCGATATATATGTCGGTTTAAATCCGGTTACCCTTTTGACATCCGGAACCCTTGGATTCCCTGGGGTTGCGCTCCTTTATGGAATTGAGGTGACAAAGTTTTTGTAGGAAACTGCCAAAGTTCGACTTTTTTCACAATTGCTATAGACAAGCGAAAATGCGGTTGCTATAATGCGACTTACAACAAAGCGAGGTGATGAATTGGGGCGATTACAAATCTGACACTGCTGACATTTTTATCGATTGCAGTGGTAACAGATGTGCAATGCATGAAGATCAGTAAACCGGCTGATCGTGTGTGGATTAATATGGGGACTGGTACTCAAAATTTGGGGAAATGGTACGTTGGTATTCTGTATTTTATTCTTAATATTACAATTCCGGTGGTTCTTTTATTTCTTTTATTTCAGATGCATGCTCTTGGAGCAGGCGACATCAAATTATTTTCCTTAGTAGGTAGTTTTTTGACAACAAAGCAGTTATTTCTGGTAATGTTTGATTCCTTTCTTTTTGCAGCAGTGCTTGGCATGGGAAAAGTAGTGCAGCTTTATCTTTCACAGGGAGGGAAAAAGGAAAGATTCACAAAAATTCATTTTTCCATCGAAATCCTGCTGGCAGTTGTGTATGTAACAGGGAGGTGTGTAGTTGCAAAAATTAAAATTGCCCTTTGTGATAAGGACAAGTTTATTGTGAGCGCTTTGCGGCTTATATGATGAATCATAAAGCGCAGGAAATTGAGTTGAATATTTATTCCACGATCGAGCAGTTTACCGGAGATGAGAAAATGGGAAACTTTGATCTGGTGATTGCAGGGAGTGGATTTGAGGAGTTTTCTTCGGACGTAAATATCATGTATCTGTCTGATCTGTGTGGAAATCAGGCGGCGGAGGAGGCAATGTGGGAAAAAGATACGATACCGCAGAAGAAAATTGTTACGAAATATCAGCCGATGGAACAGTTGCTGCATGAAATTTATGTGCAGGCAGGGATGACCAAAAGGGAACCTGTGGGAGTGCAGGTTGCGACACATGGGAAGGTGATCGGGGTAGTTTCTCCGGAATGTCATGAGATGCAGGAACTGTTTTCGGTGATGCATGCGGTAAATCTTGGCAGAGAGCAGAAAGTACTGTATTTCAATTTCCTTGAGTTTTCGGGCTTTCGGGAATTATTCGGACAAACAGGGAATTTTGATTTTACAGACGTAGTTTTAAAACTCCGCAGTGGGGAACTGACGACAGAGTATTTTTGGAACTGTGTCTATGAAATGTCCGGAATATCTGTGATTTTGCCTTTTGAAAATCCGGAAAATATCAGACAGATTGGCAGACAGGAGTGGGAACAATTTATTGATTTTATGGAACAAAATACGGACTTTGAGGTGCTTGTCGTAGATTTTGGCGTGAATATGCCGGAACTGGCAGATTGCATGAGCCGCTGTGATGAACTGCTTCTGATTGGCAGGGAAGGTTATTTTTACGAGTGCAGGGACAAGCATTTTTATGAGTGGCTGGAAAAGACAGGACATCAGGCAGTGGCAGAAAAATTCACAAAGTCAATGTGCCATATACGGCTAAAAATATTCATGGCGGTGGAAATGTCATCGAGCAGTTACAGTGGAGTGAATTTGGTGATTTTGTCAGAAGATGGAAGGAGATCATGGATGAGTAGCAAATGTTTGGAGTGCGTATTGTGAGGAAAAGGAGAGTTTGGGAGGAATTATGCAGACATCGGATGAAGAAATTCAAAAGCTGAGGGAACATATTCTCGCGGAAATTGACCTCACCAGAGAGATGAGTGATACCGAAATCCGGGCAATTGTCTCAGAAAAATGCAGTATTTACGGAAAACAAAAATTTTTAAAAACTGTCAGAGCAGGAAGCGTTAGAACAGTATCTGTTCCATTCGCTCCGCAAGCTGGATGTGTTGCAGGAATTACTGGATGATCCGGAAATCACAGAGATTATGGTAAATGGGGCAGAGCATATTTTTTTACGAAAAAAGAGGGCAGCTGTTTGAGTCAGATAAGCATTTACTTCCAAAGAGAAATTAAATGATGTCATTCAGCAGATGGCAGGAAGTAATAACCGTATGGTGAATGAGGCATCGCCGATCGTGGATACGCGCCTTGCAAATGGTTCAAGGGTAAATATTGTGTTACAGCCGATCGCAATTGACGGTTCGGCTATCTCAATCCGTAAATTTCCGGAGCAGCCGTTTGTGATGGAAGATCTGATCCGATTTGGAGCAATCACAGAGGAGGCAGCAGAGTTTTTAAAAGTGCTTGTGCTTTCCGGGTATAACATTTTTGTTTCCGGTGGGACAGGTTCCGGAAAAACAACATTTTTAAATGCATTGTCACAGTTTATCCCAAGGGAGGAACGAATTATCACAATTGAGGATTCGGCAGAACTGCAATTGATCGACAAACCCAATTTGGTGCGGTTGGAAACAAGGAATGCCAATACCGAAGGGGTTCTGCCGATCACGATACGCGACCTGATCAAAACGGCACTTCGCATGAGACCAAACCGGGTGATTGTGGGAGAGTGTCGTGGAGCGGAGGCACTGGATGTGCTGCAGGCGATGAATACAGGGCATGATGGAAGTTTGTCCACCGGACATGCCAATTCCTGCAAAGATATGTTAAGCCGATTGGAAACGATGGTTTTAATGGGGATGGAACTGCCGCTTCCAGCGATTCGAAGCCAGATTGCGTCCGGCATTGATATTCTGATTCATCTTGGACGTATGCGGGATAAGAGCCGAAAGGTACTTTCAATTACAGAAATTGCAGGATACGAGGAAAATAACATCATTTTGAATGACATATACCGCTTTGAAGAAGAAAAAGCGGAAGAAAATACAGTACATAGAGCAATGGAAAAAGTCGGTGATCTGATACACACAGAGAAAATGATAAGGGCAGGGTATTGTCTGGATGGATTATAGTACATATTTTTTGAGCAAAAAAGAAATGATGGTTTGCATTGGAAAAGGAATTCTGGCGGGAATGCTTGCGGCGTGGATTTTATATCAGTCTGTATATGGCATGGTCACTGTTTTTATTTTCATTCCACTGTGTATTCAAAGAGAGAAAAAGAAACGGCGGGAACAGCAAAAAGAGACACTTCTTTTGCAGTTCCGCGATGCAATGCAGAGTGTTGCGGCAGCACTTCAGGCGGGATATTCCATGGAGAATGCATGGCGGGAGAGCGAGAAGGAGATGACGGAACTATATGGACAGGATGGGATATTTGTCGGAGAACTGCATCAGATCAATCAGGCGGTTGGAATGAACCAGCCAATTGAAAAACTGTTATATGAATTTGCGCTTCGCAGCGATTGTGAAGATATTCAGAATTTTTCCGATGTTTTTTTGTTCGCGAAACGCAGTGGCGGTGATTTTCACAAAATTATAGCAACAACCATTGAACATATCAGCGATAAGATCGAGGTGGAAAGAGAGGTTCAGACAGTAATTTCTGCAAAGAAGATGGAACAGAAGATTATGAATGTAATTCCTGTTTTCATTATTTTATATCTGAATCTGACATCAGGAGAATTTTTGGCACCATTGTATGGAAATATTTTTGGAATTAGTGTTATGACAGGCGCGTTGGGTGCGTATCTTGCTGCAATAAAAATTTCCGCAAAAATGACAGCTATTAAGGTCTGACAGATATGTGGGTGGAGTGTTAAGTGTATTCTGAAGAGTTGAGTGAAATCTGGGAAGGAATATATGAAGAATAGAAAAAGTGAAAAGCAGGGACAGAGCCTTTATCGAAAAATGGGGAAGGTCTTTGCGTTATTTGCTGTGTTGGCGGGGGCAGCGCTGATACAGGAATCTATGAATCCGGTGTTAAAGCAGGGAAATGTATTGGAGCGGCAGGCATATGGAGATGGCAACTACGATGCAGAACTTATCTGGGAAATTCCAGAGAAGGAACTGGAACAGGAACTGTCAGTGCACGTGGCAGAGCAGGGGCTGACGAAGGAAGAACAGCAGGCATTGCTTACGGCGGCAGAGCAGGAGATCGCAGAGACTTTTCCGGGAGAAAATGAATCTGTAGATGAGATCCGAAGGATGTCTGCATCCAGTCACAGTATCAGGACGGACAGGTGACGGCAGATTGGAGTTTTGATTCTTATCAGTATGTCGATCTGGAAGGGCATGTAATGAATGACAGTTTAGAGGAAGAGGAAATATTGGTGAAGGCTGTCGTGGAATTAGGCTGTGACAGTCAGACGTTGGAGTATCAGTTTTTCTTTCAAATTTGTCCAAAGATATATTCAGAGAAAGAAAAATCAACAATAAATTAAAACAGGAATTAATAAAAAAGAACGAAAAAACCAATGATTCTACGCTGATTTTGCCGGAATCCATAGATGACCAGACAATCATATGGAAGGAAAAAAGTGAGAGAATGCCTTTAAAATTGCTGTTTCTTGGGATGATTGCAGCGGGCTGTGTTCCATTGGTCGAGAAATCCAGAAAGCAGGAAGAGGAAAAACGGCGAAAAGAAAAATTGCAGTCTGAGTACCCGGAGCTGGTGAGCAAGTTGACAATCCTTCTTGGGGCTGGAATGACATTATTTAGCGCATGGAAAAAAATTGCAACGAATTACAGCAATAAGCGGAAAAATAATACGATACCGATTCATCCGTTATATGAGGAGATGCTTATCACATGTCATGAGATTGAGAGCGGAGTTGGAGAGGCACGGCTTATGAACGCTTTGGAGAGCGATGTGGATTGCATCGTTACCGGAAATTTTGCAGTTTGCTTGTCCAGAATCTTCGAAAAGGAACGAGGGGACTGGTGCAGCTATTAGAACAGGAAGTTTCAGATGCCTTTGAAGAACGCAAAAATCTGGCAAAGAAAAGCGGGGAGGAGGCAGGGACAAAAATGCTGTTTCCAATGATGATGATGTTTGGAATTATCATTGTCATTATTATGGTTCCTGCGTTTCTTTCGTTACAGTAAGTAATTGTTTCTCAAAATGATTATCAGAGAATTGTTGGATCTGTAAAATGCAGGGCGGACAATGAAAGGTAGATGTAAGCAGTTTTTAATTTTTAAAAATAGGAAAGCGAGGAAAAAGAATATGAAAGATCAAATGGTAAGAGTGGCAAAAGAATTTGCAGCAGATGAAAGTGGAGTGGGAGTTGTGGAAATGATATTGATACTTGTCGTTTTAATAGGGCTTGTAATCATCTTTAAAAAGCAGCTCACAAATCTGGTGAACAGTATTTTCGAAACCATTAACAGCAAGGCGGGAAGTATCTAGTGAAAAAGGGAAGTATTACGGTATTTTCAGCGCTATGTATGAGTTTGTGTTTTCAGCCTTTTTGTATTACTTGAGGCAGCAAGATTTTATGGGCTGTCTCAATATGCGGACTGGAAGGGAAGGCAGGGTGTGGAATGTGTGGCTGCAGAATATCAGCCTTATTTATGGGAAGAGTTTCATCTGCTCATGCTGGATGGTGGCTATAGTACAGATTTTTTTTGAAATCGGCAATGTGACAGGGAGAATGAAAGAGAAACTGGATGAAAATTTGAATCAGAAGAATTTTGGATGGCAGTTTCCGGATATGAATCTGTTTCAGATGGAGACCAGCCACATTTATGAGCCAAAATATTTGCTTGTCACAGATGCTGATGGCGAAGTGCTTCTCGATATGATCTCTGCATATATGAAGAAAAATCTGCCCAGAGAGGCAGCAGAAGAGATTCGTCAGAGATATATTAACCAGAATGACATGAAAAATAATACGACGAATGTCGAAGAAACCATTGATCAGGCGAAAGAGAGCATTGAGAGTGCAAGGGCAGAGAAGGAAAAGACAGAGAAAGCAAAGACAGACAATGGAAAAGCAGAAAATGGCAGGCAGGAAAATGAATCTATTGTGAATAGGACAAATGAAAAAGATACACAGCCTCTGGAAGAAAATCCGTTGGATGTTGTGAATGAAATCAGAAAATCGATGAGTCTTTCTACACTTGGACTGGTTGTGGAAAACGCCGGCGAAATCTCTACGAAACGCATGAATTTTGCAGAGGCGATTGAAAAAAGAACCTGCAGTGAAGGAAATATAAATTACGAAGCAGAAAGTGACTGGTATCGGAAAATTCTTGTGCTGGAATATGCGGAATCAAATTTTTCCAACTACTGCAGCCCGAAAGAAAACCATGCATATTCCTATGAGTTGGAATATTTAATTGGAGGACATGAAGAAGAACGAAAGAATTTAGAAGAGGTAGTCAACAGACTGCTATTGTATCGCTGTGCTTCGAATGTCACATATTTACTGTCGGACAGAGAAAAAAATGTTACAGTCCGAGACAATCGCTGCTGCATTAGCTGGCTTTACCGGAAATCCGGCAATCATTAAGACGGTACAGATCGCGGTTGTCGGTGCATGGGCATATATCGAAAGTATCCAGGATATCAGGGCATTGCTCATGGGAGGAAAATTGCGCTGGTGAAGTCAAAAGAGCAATGGACGACAGATTTGGCGCATCTATTACAGTCGTTTCAAAGCCAGACAAGGGCAAAAGAATGCAGCAATGGTCTAAAATATCAGGATTATTTAAAGCAGATTTTATTTTTTGCAAAGGATGGAACATTATCCTGCCGCATGCTCAATGTAATGGAGCAGGACTTGATTCAGAATGAGGAATATAAAGATTGCAGAATGGATCATATGATTGTTTGTTTCAGGTGTGAGGTGGAATTTGCGGCAGAACCTCTTTTTTCCAGGTTGTCTTTTACAAATAGTGAAAAATTAAAACAATATTCCTTCCGAAGAGAAAATCAGATCAATTACATTCCATAAGAAAGGCAGGTGTGTCCGGGTGTCTCTTATCTTCTCCAAAACTATAAAAATGAACAAAAATCTCTCCCTGAAAGATGTTCTTTTAGGAAAGGTCCGGCTTGGACCAATGCACCCAAAGAGACACCCGGATGCACCTGTCCGTCCGGTTCTATGACATTGGAGGCAGCAGTTGTGGTGCCGATACTTGCCTGTCTGTTTACATTTGTGTTGTTTTTCTTTCGTGTTATGCAGGTGCAGCTCTGCGTGCAGGATGCATTAGAAGATACGGGACGCACGCTGTCTGTCTATGCAGCCGTAAAGGACAGTCAGGAAGAAAAGTATGCGGTACTTGCAAAAAGTATGTTTATTGCAAAGGCGCGCGAAGATGATAATATCCGAAAATTTGTGACGGGAAATGTTTTCGGAATTACATTTTCAGAATCGTCTTTTGAGGGAAATGATATTTGTCTCAGAGTCCATTATCAGATGAAATTTCCAGTTAGTCTGCTTGGGAAAAGTCATTCTGGCTCTCGCAGCAGACAATTTATCGAAAGTGGACAGGATGGAAAGACGAACTTGGCATCCAGGATGGTGACAGATGGGTATATATTGCAGAACAGGGAACCGTGTATCATAAGACTTCGGGCTGTACGTATCTGAATTTGTCAATTCAGTCGGTAGAAGATGTGCAAATAGTGGAATATCGGAATGAAAACGGAGAGAAATACCACAAATGTGAGTTTTGCGCGGATAAAATTAACAAATTTGAAAGGGTATATATCACAAATTACGGAAATAAATATCACACAGATTTAAACTGCAGCGGTATTAAAAGAACCATTGAATGATACGCTTATCTGATGTGGAGGGAAAGGGGGCGTGTTCAAAATGCTGGAAGGAATAAGGATGATTGTTTTATTGGTCAGTTTGTTTTTATGTGCATGGATCGATTGGAAAACAGAGCGGGTGAGTGTGCCGCTCCTTCTGCTGGGAGGAATGGCAGCCGTATTATTGCATTTGTTTGCACAGGAAGAATCCGTTTTTTATTTAATGACGGGAATGTCTGTTGGTATCGCATTATTACTTTACAGTCTGGTTACACATGAAAGTATCGGATATGGAGATGGATGTTTATTTGTGATGACAGGTTTATTTCTGGGAATTTGGGAGAACCTTGTGCTGCTTTTGCTGGCATCTGTTTTAGCGGGAATCGGCTCGGCAGTGTTGCTTTTTTTTTTAGAAAAAAGAAGAAAAAGGAAAGAATACCGTTTGTACCATTTGTATTTACGGCGTATGTTTTATTGTTACTTTGATGGAAGGAGCGGGTTATGCGGGAAGTTTTTCAATAGAGGCATCATTGATCGTGCCACTTGTGCTTGCGGTCATGGTACTTGCGCTGAGAACCGGAATCGATTGCTATGAAGAGACAAAGGCGCAAGTGGCAAAACTGGGAACAAGAGTATCATTTGATATTGTGGATACAATGTATCTGCTGGATGAGATCACAGATATTGGAGATTTATTTCATGGAGATTGAATATAAAAGGGAACTGACAAAAAGTTATATGTGTGTCAAGACGGATCAGGATTTTCTTCCTTTTGAAAAAGAAATATTAACAAGAAGCAGCATATCAGGGATAGTGCCAGTCAATACGACTTTTGCGGATGCTGCTACAGTCTGCTGGTACGATATTACAGGAATGCAGGCATTTGATCATGCGTTGGAAATGGAAATGATGGACAGTCAGATGCTGACACAGTTTCTCGTAAGCTTATGTGGAACGCTTGAACGGTTAGAAAGTTTTCTGTTAGATCCCGGGCATCTCTGGTTTTCCCGGGAAAGTATTTTTAAAAACAACCGGGATGGAAGTTTCTGGTTCTGCTATTGCCCGGAAGGGAAGGAGAATATTACAGAGGGATTTCAAAAACTCATGGAATATCTTCTCACAAAAATCGATCATAAAGATCAGCGGGCGGTAAAAATGGCATACCATATTTATGATCAGGTTATAAAGGAAGGCTATAGTCTGATCGCAATCCGGGAAGTCTTACTTATGATCGTGTGGATATAGAACCTGTGCCGGACAGAACACTGGAAAATAGCAGAGTAGAGCTTGAGCAGACTTCAGATCAGACGGAAAAAGAAAAAAAACGTTCACAAAGCAGATAAAGCAGATGGTAAAGCAAAAGTGATTTTTCAAAAGGCAATAGAACATTTTTTCCCGGATCTTGCAAAAATCAAAGAATACAGGCAGGAACTGGCAAAGAAAAAAGAGAAAAAGAATGAAATCCAGCCCATTGTTTTTGAACCGGAAGAAGAGGAGGTAAGAATGGGACGTCCCACAGTTCTTTTGGCAGATCAGAAAAAACAATTCAGGGAATTCTGAGATATGAAGGAAACAATCAGCTGTCAGACTTAAAAATTGATACATTTCCATATGTGATCGGAAGTGCTGCTGACTGCCCCGGTTATGTCGATTGCGCTACGATCAGCCGTCATCATGCAAAAATCACGAAAGTGGAAAATGTATACTTTATTGAAGATATGAATTCTGCCAATGGAACAAAGGCAGGAGGAACTCTTTTGGACTACAAGATGAAGGTGAGTTTACAGGCAAACGAGATCCTTGAGTTTGCAGATGAAAAGTTTAGATTTATTTAAGAAAAACATCGTAGAAATATCATTGCTTCTATCTCTGGAAATCTCTATAATATCCATGCAAGGCTATGAAATGGAGTGGACAGTGAATGAGAAATGAATGGATGGAGATATTTTCTCAGGAAGGATATCGTTTTTGTAAGGTAAAACCGGAAGAGACCGGTGTTTTTTATAAGTATTATGAGGAAGGGTTTCATCTTGTAATGCTCATTGATAGTATGAATGGATATCTGCCGGCGATGGGACAACTGCAAGTGATGCAGGAACGGGTGCAGGAACTTTTTTTTATCATCCGGTGGGAAAGTTACAGGACTTTCCTGAAGGATTTCCGGTGTATCATGTAGAATTGCTGACTATTCTGCTCACGGATCAGGTGGAGAATGCAAAACAACTTTGCGCTGAAGGAAAAAATATCTGGATTTACGATCAGAACAGTAAACAGTTGATGATATATGAGAATCAGCCGGGAGACTTCTGGGGATTAAAGAATCGAATTGAGCAGATGGATGTACAGCAGAACAGACAGACAAGTGCACCAGCAGCCGCAAAGCGTTCCATCATGCAGCTGCCGTTTGTTACAGGACTGATCGCAATTGCCAACATTCTTGTATACATTATTTTATCCTTTGGAGGAGCAACAGAAGATGCGTTCTATATGGCATCAAGAGGTGCCATGTATCCGGAGTTCCTTACAATAAACCATCAGTGGTGGCGCTTATTGACAGCAATGTTTTTACATTTTGGAGTGGCACATCTGATGAATAATATGGTGATTTTCTGTTGTGTCGGATCAAGACTGGAGAAATACATAGGTCATTGGAAGATGGCAGTGGTTTATTTTGCCGCAGGAATTGGTGGAGGACTGCTCTCTTATATCATGATGCTATTGTCAGGGGATTATGCCGTTTCCGGCGGCGCTTCCGGCGCAGTATTTGGCGTGATCGGAGGACTTTTGTGGGTGGTGATATATCATAGAGGAAAGCTGGAGGGGATGACGACAAAGGGAATCCTCATCATGATCGTATTAAGTCTCTACTTTGGATTTACAAGTACTGGCGTGGATAACTGGTGCCATGTGGGAGGCATGCTCTGCGGATTTTTGGCAACATTGATTTATATCACGGAAAACGCCAAATATTGATTTTGTCTGCAAAACTTAATATACTTAAAAAAGATGTTGCGGATGAATCCATGAATATAAATCCGCAAATACAGAATAATCTGCTTCGCAGATAGAAAGGGCAGATCAATGAAGATAAATATTTATTATGGCGGCAGAGGGTTGTTAGACGATCCAACTCTTTATGTTTTAAATAAGATGGAGGAAGTTTTAAAAGAACTTCGTGTGACTGTAGAGCGCATCAATATCTATGAGCATAAAAATGAGATTGCAACACTTCCACAGACTATGAAAGACGCGGATGGAATTATTCTGGCGACGACTGTGGAATGGCTAGGAATTGGCGGATACATGCAGCAGTTTTTGGATGCGTGCTGGCTTTATGGAGACAAGGAAAAGATTAAGGTTACTTATATGCAGCCAATCGTTATGTCAACCACTTACGGAGAACGTGAGGGAGAGATGACGCTTGCCAATGCATGGGAGATTCTTGGCGGACTGCCATGTGCAGGACTTGCGGTTACGTGGAGGATCTCGTCACGTTTGAAATGAATGAGGATTACACCGTCATCATTGAGAAAAAGGCCGAGAATCTTTATCGTACGATTTCCCAGAAGATCAAAAATCTTCCGACAAGCAATCAGGCAGTAAAGCGGAGCATTTCGCGTACACCACAGTTAGAACTGACTCCACAGGAGAGTGAGCAGTTATCCAAATATGTTTCCGATGACTCTTATGTGAAGAAGCAAAAAGAGGATATCGAGGAACTAGCATCCATGTTTAAGGATATGCTTGGAAAGAATCCACAGCCACAGGATGCATTTATGAAAGATTTCCAGAGGCATTTTACACCACAGCATGATTTTGCTGCCCGCTATTTATTTATGATTGATGGGATGAAAGAACCACTGTTTATTGCTGTAAAGGATGACAAATTAGAGATTAGTTACGGAAAGCAGGAGAATATCGATGTGATCGCAAAGCTTTCAGATCAGGTTCTTGAGAGTATCGTGGAAGGCAGAATGACCTTCCAGAGAGCTTTCATGACAGGTGAGATGACGGCAAAAGGTAATTTTAAGACACTTCGTATGTTAGATACCATGTTTAACTTTGTGTAAGAGGTAAAGTGAGCGTAAAGGTACAGCCGTCACCAGGTCTGGAATCACAGTGAATCGTTCCGTGATGGGATTCCACAATCTGCTTGGTGATGACAAGACCTAAACCGCTGCCACCGTTTTTGGAAGTGATAAAAGGTTCAAAAATACTGTCTGCAAAGGCAGGATCTAACCCTCCGCCATAGTCGGTTACAGCGATAAGACAACGTCATTTTCGGATGAAACGCGGATGGTTACGGTTCCTGATTTATCCATGGCTTCATAAGCATTTTTCAGTAAATTAATGAGAGCCTGTTTGAGTAGTTGGGGATCAATATCGATTTCGGGAAGATTTTCTTCCGTTATGATGTTGCAGTGAAAATCAAGAGCTGCGAAGGCGGAGATGGAATCATGGATATCTTCCATATAATCATATAAATCAACATGGCGAAGGTTTAAATGATTGCAGAGCCTTGCAGAGGATAACTCTGTGACCATGTTCCGTAATGAGGTGATTTCGGACATAGTTTCTGCCCAATACGCAAAATCAGACACTTCAGGATGTTTCTTTTCAACTAATTGTAAAGAACTGCTGATCAATGTAATAGAATTTTTGATTTCATGGAAAATATTTAGGTAGTCCTCGCTATTTAACAAAATTTCACCCCGGTCTCATTCAGATTTTTACATTAGACAGTCACAGTTTAGCACCAATACAGGGAAACTGCAATCATTAACGAATTACAAAATTCGACAACATAATTTAATATAAGAAAGAAGGATAAAAAAATGAGAGATGAAAATTGTATTTTCTGTAAAATTATTGCAGGAGAAATTCCATCCAACACAATCTATGAGGATGATGAGTTCAAGGTAGTTTTAGATGTCAGCCCGGCGAGCAAGGACATGCGCTGATTCTGCCAAAGAATCATTATGCAGATCTGTATGAAATCGACGAAAATGTAGCCGCAGATGCATGAAGCTTGCCAAAAAAGCTCGCAATCCATATGACAGATGTATTAAAATGTGACGGATTCAATCTGGTTCAGAACAACCATGAAGTGGCAGGACAGACAGTATTCCATTTCCATATGCATCTGATCCCGAGATACCTGAACGCAAAGAATAATGATATCTTAAACTGGTCTCATGAAACTTTCTCGCCAGAAGAGATGGCAGAGATTCGTGATTCTTTAAAAATGGATCATAAGCCAAAAAGGCTGTTGCATGATACAAAAATCGTAGTTCCACGCAACAGCCTTACTACTTTATTAAAAATAGATCATTCTAGTTCTTTTTAGCGGCGTCATCGATCAGAGAGACAATGGCAGCAATTGAATTCTTACCATTACTTTTTTCCATGGCTTCTACATAACGTTCTTTGTGTGAGAAAACATGGTCAATGGCCTCTAACAGAGCGGTGTTTGTCACTGCTTCTTCCTCAAGCACATAGCTGTAACCGGAAGAACGGAATGAAGTTGCATTTAAAATCTGATCTCCACGGCTGGCAGCAGCGGACAGCGGAATTAAAATGTTAGGTTTGCGCAGAGCGAGCAGCTCACAGATGGCATTGGCTCCGGCACGGGAGATGACTAAAGATGCAAGTGCGAACATATCTGCAAGTTCTTTGTTTGCGTATTCGAACTGTGCATAGCCATCGGTATCTTTTAAGTTTCGTCAAGGTTTCCCTTTCCACATAAATGGATAATGTTATAGCGTTTCAGTAACTCTGGAAGAAGATCACGGATTGCGGTGTTGATCGCACGTGAGCCGGTACTTCCACCAATAATTAAAATAACCGGTTTCTCCGTATTTTCAAAGTGGCAGAGTTTGATCGCATTCGAAGGATTTCCATTTAATAATTCCTGACGGATCGGAGAACCAGTGAGAACTGCTTTTCCCTCAGGAAGATACTTCATTGTCTCAGGAAAATTGCAGCATACTTTTGTAGCACTTGGAATGGCAAGTTTGTTTGCAAGACCAGGCGTAATGTCGGATTCATGGATAATTGCAGGGATTTTACAGTGTTTTGCTGCCAGAACAACAGGAACAGATACAAAGCCCCCCTTGGAAAATACAACGTCCGGTTTTATCTTTTTTAACAGGCGGATTGACTGATAATAGCCTTTGATCACCTTAAATGGATCAGAAAAATTCTTTACATCAAAATATCTTCTCAGTTTTCCGGAAGAGATTCCGTAATAAGGAACTTTTTGTGCTTCAATCAACCCCTTTTCAATTCCCTCATAGGAACCGATATAAGAGATTTCATATCCCTCGCTGCGAAGCGCAGGCATCAGGCAATATTCGGTGTGACATGTCCGGCTGTACCGCCTCCGGTCATTACGATTTTTTTCATAAGAAGTCCTTTCTGTGCAAAAAAGCATGGATCTGCACTTCAATTCTTCCATATTTATAATACCCATATGCAAAAAAGTCAAGAAAATGACTTGTGCTTTTCTTGTCGGAACTTGCGATTGATTTTGCAGGCAAGTCCCTTTTCAAAAAATAAAAACATTTTTATAATGTAAATATGAAGTAATAGCAATCATGAAGGACAGTAATTATGAAGCTGCCGAAGAATGGCGGGGATTGAATAATTACGAGAAAGAGGTAATGTACGATGGAAGTGGTGATGCAGATGATGTATTCCTATTCACTTGAGCTTCTTGCAGCAGCAGTTGGGCTGATGCTTTTGCTTGAACTTGTCACATTTACGAAAGATAAATAAATGGAAAAAGAAAGA
>ENA-OQER01000367-OQER01000367.1-human-gut-metagenome-genome-assembly--contig:-NODE-367-length-25138-cov-3.233657_pt1 | contig 25138 bp, 31 predicted proteins | sample MGYA00242797_ERZ504639 | MGnify/ENA primary metagenome ERZ504639 (study PRJEB26092, sample SAMD00036306) | human gut metagenome | host: Homo sapiens | study: EMG produced TPA metagenomics assembly of...
CGCATTTGCTGCCACAGTGTCAATGCCATTATGGGACTGGTCCTTGCGTGGGTGCTGGTAAGATTATGATTTCCGGGAAAAGGATCATGGATGGAATGATCGAGCTGCCTTTTGCGCTGCCCACAGCGGTTGCCGGTATCTCGCTGACCTCACTGACTTCCGATAAAGGTCTGGTGGGAAGCTTTTTTGCAAAGTTCGGCATTAAGATCGCGTATACCAGGATCGGTATCACGGTGGCATTGATCTTTGTGGGAATCCCTTTTGTAGTCAGGGCTATTCAGCCGGTTCTGGAGAAGCTGGACGGTTCTTATGAGGAGGCGGCCCGTGTCATGGGTGCAAAGCCATTCACCGTTTTTCGCAGAGTTATTCTTCCGGAGCTTCTGCCGGCAATGCTTTCCGGGGCGGGACTTGCCTTCGGACGCTGCCTGGGAGAATACGGAAGCGTTGTTTTTATCGCAGGAAACAAGCCTTATTATACAGAGATCACGCCGCTGATCATCATGTCAAAGCTTCAGGAGTTTGACTATGAAAGCGCAACAGCTATCGCACTGGTTACACTGGCAGTATCATTCCTGATCCTGTTTGGTGTGAATCTGGTGCAGGCAAGAAATACGAAACGTATCAGAGGGAGGGATGCATAATGGATGAAAAAAGAAGCAGGCTTCCGGGCCGGTGAAATGGATCCTTATCGGGATTTCCGTGATCTTTCTTTTTGTGATACTGGTACTGCCTCTGGTGGTCGTTGTAACCCAGGCGCTGAGCAAGGGCTGGCAGTGCTACGTGCAGGCGTTGACAGATGAGTACACGCTGAAAGCGCTGAAGCTGACCATTGGGGCGACGGCTGCGGCTGTTGTATGCAACACGATCTTTGGTCTGTGTGCGGCATGGGCAATGACCAGATTTCATTTTCGGGGAAAAAAGCTTCTTACCACTTTGATCGATGTTCCGGTTACAGTATCACCGGTTATCGCAGGTCTTATCTATATCCTGGTTTTTGGAAAGCAGAGTCTTCTTTATTCTGTTCTTGAAAGTGCAGGAATCCAGATTGTATTTGCAGTTCCGGGAATTATCCTGGCAACGATTTTTGTCACGTTTCCATTTGTGTCCAGAGAGATCATACCGGTTCTGGAATCCATAGGGTCCGATGAGGAAGAGGCGGCAGCACTGATGGGAGCAAAAGGCTGGACGATTTTTACCAGAGTGACATTTCCGCATATCAAGTGGGCATTCCTCTATGGCGTTGTGCTGTGTACAGCCAGAGCTATGGGAGAGTTTGGAGCCGTGTCTGTACTGTCCGGACATCTCCGTGGAAAAACAAATACACTTCCGCTTCATGTGGAAATTCTTTATAACGAATTCCAGTATGTTCCGGCATTTGCGGTTTCTTCGATCCTGGTGATTCTGGCGGTGATCCTTCTGATCGCAAGAAATGTTCTGGAGCATAAGGGAAAGGGGGAAAAAGGCGATGTACGTTGAGTTAAAAAATATCAATAAAACATATGGGGATTACAAGGCATCTGATAATGTAAGCTTTGGTATCGAAAAGGGAAAGCTGATCGGTCTTCTGGGTCCCAGTGGAAGCGGAAAGACTACGATTCTCCGTATGATCGCCGGTCTGGAGCAGCCGGACAGCGGAGAGATCATAATCGATGGAAGAGTGGTCAATGATGAGCCTGCCAGCGAGCGAGGCATTGGATTTGTTTTCCAGAATTACGCTCTTTTCCGGTATATGACGGTGTATGATAATATTGCATTTGGCCTGAAGGTACAGAAGGCGGATAAGAAGTATATCAGACAGAGAGTTATGGAACTGGTAGAGCTGATCGGGCTGAAAGGTCTGGAAAAAGATATCCAAGTCAGCTGTCCGGCGGTCAGAGACAGCGAGTTGCTTTTGCCCGGGCGCTGGCTCCCAATCCACAGCTGCTTCTTTTGGATGAGCCTTTTGCGGCTATTGATGCGAAGATCCGTACGGAGCTTCGAAGCTGGCTGAAGGATATGATCGAGAAGCTGGGGATCACCAGCATTTTTGTTACCCATGATCAGGATGAGGCTATTGAGGTGCAGATGAGATCATCATCACCAATCGTGGTCGCATTGAACAGAAGGGAACTCCACTGGAGGTTTACCAGAATCCGGATACTCGTTTACGGCGGGATTTTTTGGGCAGACTTCCGTGATCGATGATTACCAGGTGTTCAATCATTTCGAGGAAGTTCCGGGAGGCGAAAAAGCCATCGTCCGTCCGGAGTTTGTAAAAGTGACAAAGAAGAACGAGGAACAGAAATATAAAAGCTCCGCAACAGAGGGCGTCGTAGAACGAGTATCATTCCGCGGCAGCAGCTGGAATTGAAAGTCCGTGTAGGAAACACCATACTCAGCGCCAGAAGAAGCCTTGACGAAGAACCTGTCCTGGAAGGTGAAGTTGTGGATGTGTTTGTGCAGAGGATTTTTGTAACGAAGGGAAATGAGGCAGTGCTGCTACATAATACAGCTATGGTTGAGGATTGGCTTGTGATATAAATGCCGCGGGAGCGGCATTTTTTTTATGAGCAAGTAGCGTTAGCGGATTGCGAATATCATATGATGCGCCGCGGGAGCGGCATTTTTTTTATGAGCAAGTAGCGAAGCGGATTGCGAATATCATATGACATGGCCGCGGGAGCGGCATTTTTTTTATATATGTGAAATTTTCACACCGTAATATTCTGCAAGAGAATCTACCAAGTCATCACGGATTTTTTTGTGGTCATTGCCATCCAGGGACATGACACAGGATACCATCTGATGTTTTTTGTCAATGATGCAGTATTGGCCGTAATTGCCGGACAGGATCAGAGTATCTTCCATAGGTCCCATATATATGAAATATCCATAACCATAGCTCTGGTAATCTGGATGTTCCGTCAGTGGATTGTAAGAATCAATGTGTTTCTGACAGGCATCAATAACGAATTTTTTTGGGACGATCTGTTTTCCGTTCAGGGAACCCTCATGCAGAAGCAGATGTCCAAAACGAGCCAGTTCATCAATTGTTAGATACAGTCCGTTAGCTGCCATGCAATGTCCTTGAGGGCAAAGGGTCCAGTCAGGATTCGGAATACCAACCGGTTCAAAGAAACGATATCGCAGATAATTCAGCAGACCCGTTCCGGATTTCTCTTCCAGAAGAACAGACAAAATATAGGAACAGAAATTGCTGTACACAAAATGAGTACCGGGTGTATAGGGAAAAGAATCATTCTGAAAGAAATATCTTACCCAGTCCTTTTCTCTGTATCGTTCCGGTCCATCGCAGAAAAAGAGAGGATCGTTCTGACGGATGACATGGTAAGAAGATCACGGATCTTTATTTTGTAAAGATTTTCGGAAGGATTTGACGGAAAATATTTTTCAAACCAAGGATAAATATATTCATCAAGTGTGATCAGTCCTTCACGTTCTGCGATACCTGCAGCCATTGCAACAAAGGGCTTGCTGACAGACCATATATTTAATCGGGTTTTTACCGGAAAAAGTCTGAATTCTTCTTTTAAAACGTCATTTTTGTATATCTGGGCATAGATAATATTGGAATGATGCTGTTTCGATTTTTCCAAGAAAATATCTAAAATTTCATGCATGATAATCCCCCCCCTGAAATTATTATTCGTAAAAAAGATCAAAGTCTGAATAAAGTTCTTCCAGGTCATGAAGTCGTGTACTGATGGATTTGCACCTGGTTTTCGGATTTTTGCAACAATACTGTCAAACAGACAATAGAGGCATGAGAAGGAGTTAAATCCCATTTCATTGAGATTGATCTCTGTAATGATAGCGTGGTCTGCCAGCGCCCATGCCGGTGATGAAATGCTGTCTGTGACGGCGAGTATCTTTGCACCATGGCTTTTGGCAACCTGTGCATATTTCAGAGACCATTTGGTATAGCGGGCAAAAGAGATCAGAAGAACAACTGTATCCTCGGATGCTTCTGTGAGATATTCGAAATTGGAATCGTAAAATTCGTGAACCACCTTGGTATTTCCAAGAAGCTGATTCAGCAGAGTTCCCATCCAGAGTGCTGCACTGTAAGAGGAACGGGCACCGACAATCAGACGTTTTTTCGCATTGGTCAGATGAGTAACGATCTGATCCATATCTTCCCGATTCAGGTGGGAAGCCCAGTTTTCCATGGAATGGAGCTCTTTTGCAATGATGGTCTGATAGAAATTTCCGTTATCCAGTGTGTCATCTGATGTAGTTGTGGGAATGGAAAGGATGTCATTCTGTACAGTTCTCTGCATTTCAGAAAAACTTTCAAAACCCAGAGAATAAGCAAGGCGTATGATAGTGGTTTCGCTTACGGAAATTTCCTTGCTGAGTTTCGCAAGGGTGGAATAACTGAAAGAATCAAGGTGTTGTAATATATATTCGGCAACTTTCTTCTGACCGGCAGAAAGAGAAGATATTTTTTCACGGATCAACTGTTCTACTTTCATGAAAAACCTCCTGTTTTGTGTAGTTTGTATAATGAATTATAACAGGTGCGAAGTTTAATTACAATATAATGGAGCAAAAAATTCTTCTAAAACAAAATAAAATGTAAATAATGCACAATTAAAAAGGCGGATTTTTAATGATATTGTCAATAGAAATTCTGAATTTTAAATGATAATATAGCATTAAATAATTCGCATGACGTCAGAAAAAGAATTAAATACACTATCGACATTGGAACTTATATGAAAAGGGGGGCTTTTATGTTATCAACAGCAAAGGAAGTAAAAGAAAAAACAGGTTATCTGAAACGAAGTGATCTTTATACGATTGGTGTAGGACAGGCAATTGGTTCGGGAGTTCTGACATTAATCGGTCCGGCGATTTTGCTGACAGGACAGTCAGCGTGGCTGGCGTATGTAGCTGCATGTATCTGGGGATTTATGATGATCGCACCGATCCCGTGGATCACATCCACACTGAAACTTGGAGGGGGCTTTTATTCTCTGGTAGGAGATATGGCCGGCAAACGAGTAGCCGGTATGTATGCGGTTGGATTTTTACCACAGACGATTAACCTTGCGACTTATGGTGTTGCCATCGGTATGTATGCCAATTCCCTTTGGCCGCAAATCAATGCGAAATGGTTTGGTATCGCGGCATTGAGTGTATTCTTTGTAATTAATCTCTGCGGCGTGGATGTAATGGCGAAAGTTCAGAAAATCCTGGTTATTTTACTGTTTGTCGCACTGGGGCTGTTTATTATTCTTGGTGTTCTGCAGCTGAAAAATCCGGTATTTGACTTTACAGCACCAGACTTTTTTCAAACGGACCATCTGGATTTTTCTCAGCAATCCTGCTATATGTATATTCAACAAACGGTTACTCCTGTATCATGAATTATGGTAAACAGGCGAAGGATGCACATAAGGATATTCCAAAGGCACTTCTGTACTGCGTACCGACACTAATGGTTGTATATGGTGGTGTTGCACTTGTAGCCAGTGGTGTGCTTCCATTGGATCAGGTGGCAGGACAGCCACTTACTCTGGTAGCTAAAAATATTTTAAATCCGGCTCTTTTTACAGTATTTATGATCGGTGGTCCGGTGCTTGCACTTTCATCTTCTATTAACTCTACAATTTCCAATAACTGTATTCCGGTTGCTCAGTCCTGTAAAGATGGATGGCTTCCGAAATCTTGGGCAGCACAAAATGGACGCGGTGCTTACTGGAAACTGATGACATTTACTTATCTCATGGGAATTTTACCGGTATTACTGGATTTTTCTATCAGTGATGTTGTAAATAATATTATGCTTCTGGCATCTGCTCTGGCATTTTTACAGATTTACGCATATTTTCAGCTCCCAAAGAAACATGCGGAAGCTTGGGAAAAATCACCAATGCATATTTCTAACGGAAAATATTATTTCCTCTGCTGTTTGAGCCTGCTCGCATATATCTGCATTTTTATCAATTCCTGCAGAAGCCTGAAACTTCCGGTAGTAATCATCAGCTGATAGCCATTGTAGTATGCATGGCTTACGGATGGTTTAGAAGTGCAAGTCCTGATGTAAAGATGGAAACAAGTGTGTGGGAGGATTAATGTTTATGAATAAAGACCAAAACCTGATCAATGAATTTGCTATCAAAACTTTAAAAGAAAATCTCAATGTTATGTATGCGCAGATATGGCGTGAAGGACAGTTAACGGCAGAATATAAGAGAATGCCGGTGAAAACCCGTTTGAATACCTGGTCTGCATGCAAAGGCGTGGTATCCTGTGCAGTGGGAATTGCACTGGATGAGGGATTGATTCATCTGGATGAGAAGATCGTTGATATTTTTCCGGAATATGCTCCGGAGAAAGCAGAAGGATATCTTGGTGATGTGACTCTGGAAAATATGCTGACAATGACTACCGGTCTGGAAAGCTCGCTATTTTTCTGTGACTGGCCGGAACGTTATACAACGCCGGACTGGATCAGATATTTCTTTGAAAATGCGAAGGTTGTAAATAAACCAGGAACTCAGTGGCTGTACAGTAATTTCAATACCTATATGATCAGCTGTGCTATTGAGAAACGTGCGGGTGTCAATCTTCTGGAATATCTGAGAAATCGATTTTTTGAACCATTGGGAATTGGAAATCCGGACTGGACTTTGTGCCCGAAAGGTCATGTACATGCGGCGAATGGTCTTTATGTAAATATTGATGAGTTCACCAGATATGGACAGATGATTCTTCATAAAGGAAAATATAATGGAAAACAGTTGGTGCCGGAAGAATATATGAAAGTTGCGACTTCCAATCTTGTAGACAATTCAGCGGCAGGAAGTTCGGGAAATCTATATTCCGGTTTTGGATATGGATATCAGTTTGTAATGAATCCGGAAGCCGGTTCCTATCGATCCGATGGAAATTATGGTCAGTTCTGTCTGGCGTTTCCTGACAAGGATGCAGTAGTAACTGTAATGTCTCTGGAGGGGGATTTCCAGAAAATAGGAAATCATCTATGGACTACAGTGGTTCCGGAATTGTAATATATTCTGGTTGACAAATCCGTGGGGAAAGCATAAGCTAATCCCATCTTCGACAGTTAAATAAAAATAAAGTGGCAGAAACCTTGATTTTACAAGGGCACTGAAAAAAGGGCGTGTGAAAAAATGAGAAATCATTTTGGAGCACGCTCCTTTTTATGCTCTTTTAGGACAAATCGTAGAATTGAGGAGAGATTCAGAGCATACTTCCCCTCTCCCCATAAATTCGGTTGTTTTTGAAATTGTGCGGCTGTTTTTACTTTCATTCTTTTGTACCACCGGTCATTTTTCATGATTCCAAAAGTTCCTTCCGCCTGGATGGAACGATTCATTCTAAGCAATGCTCCCTGAATACTTTCCAGATTACGGATCACTTCCTGGTGCATTACCGTCAACTCCTGATTGACCCGTACTGTACGGTTTCCTTTGACCTTTTTGTATTTCTCTGCATAAGGACGTCCGCTACAGGATATTTTGGATAAAAGCCATAGGTCTCATGAAATTTTTTCATGAGAGGAATAAAACAGTCCATATCTGAACGGTACCTGGATTTTTCAGTTGCTTTTTTCCATACCCAGGAATACTTGTTTGCAGTTGCTTCAAATTTTGATCCATCTATATATAAGTGCTGCAGATCGACGTGCTCGGTTTCAAAGATCTTTTTGTTGGCTATGTTTTTTACAGCCCCTTTTTATGCCATTGTAAAAACTGCCGAATTTCACCGAAAGCTCCGATTTGGCGAAAAATATCATAGCAGGAATATTTTTTATAATGTATACTATATTTGTTAGGAAATCCAGATACACCACAAAGCAGAAAGGAAAAAAGCGTATGAAAAGAAATTGGAAAAAAAGCTTTATGTGGCATTTTGACAGGTTTTATGCTTGCGACGGCGGCACCAGCTGCGGTTCCGGAGCTGATCAGCGAGGCAGAAGTGCAGGCGGCAGTAACTGTAGCAGCGCCGGCCATGTCTTCTATTAAGATCTCCGGCAGGAATAAGATCATTTTCAGCTGGAAACAGGTAAAAGGAGCAGCCGGATACCGTGTATACCGCAAGACTGGAAACAGCGGATGGAAAGCAGTAAAAACCATCACAGGAAGTAAGAATGTTACATTTACCGACACAAAAGTAAGCACCGGAGCACGTTATACTTATACGGTAAAAGCTTACCGGAAATCCGGAAAAAATATGATCTGGAGCGGTTATAATAAAAAAGGCCTGACAGCGATCGCAGGTCTGAATTCTCTTACCCTGAATAAGACCAGCCTGACACTGACACCGAAAAAAACTTATACACTGAAGATCAACGGCACCAGTCTGAAACCGTCATGGAAGAGCAGCAACACAAAGGTTGCCAGTGTAACTTCAGCCGGAAAGGTCACCGCAGTAAAAACAGGAACAGCGAATATCACAGCGATCCTTGGCGGCAGAAAATTCACCTGCAAGGTTACTGTAAAAAATCCTGCATCGGTTAACGCAAAACTGACGCAGAATTATGCCAAACTGAAAAAATATATCAGTCAGAAAGGCAGATATACCGAAGACGGAAGTCAGTTTATAAATGTCAAAGTAAATGAAGAAAGTACTCTGATGATCGGTTATCTGAAGAAAGAAGATAAGATAGATATTGGAATGCTGATTTCTGTGCCTTCAGATGGAGTACTTGCCGGACTGGATATTATCGGAAACTGTGTGAAATCTGATACGGTCAGTGTGAAGTCCGCCCTGTCTTCGGATGGATCTTGTTGCTTGCTGACTTCTTCCACAAAAGCATCTGCTTATAAAGGTCAGAATCTGACTTTCCTGTATACAAACGGAAAAAAAGCGATGACAGATCTGCAGGATACTTCCAACATTATGATGAAAGCGACAATGATAGCAGCAAATGCTTATCTGAAAAAGAATTTAAACCTGACAATGAATGATCTGGGATTCACTGCTTATAAATTATAAATAAGACAAAAATTTATTATTCTTGACATGAAGCGGGATCGGAATTATACTAAATCATGTAAATAACGGGGGAGCTTGTGACGGCAGGCTGAGAGGAAGTCTTCAACTTCGACCCTTATACCTGATTTGGATAATGCCAACGTAGGAACGTATAAGATGAATTTACGGGAGATACCTTGGCGTATCTCCTTTTTTATTGGATGCGGATGTTTTATCCGACTGAATATACGTAAGATCAGGATTTACAGAGAAATATTTTACAATTAAACATGGGAAATTTTGAGAGTGAACAGAGTTCATGAAGGGGTGCACCACCACGGGTGTATTTCTTTGTGAACTCTTTTTTACGGATCGCGAATATCCGATTGACCGGAAGAGATTGCGAATTACTTCTGACTTGGCGAAATTTCCGGAAAGGAGAGAACATGATCACAGTAAACGGTGAGAGCAGAACCCTGGAAGCTCCGGTGACCGTAACGGAATATCTGGAAGCATGTAACTATGTTCCGGTGCAGGTGGTAGTAGAACTGAATGAAGAGATCATCAAGAGAGAGACTTACGACACGACCGTGCTGAAGACGGAGACGTTGTGGAAATCCTGCAGTTTATGGGCGGCGGAAGCTGCTGAGACAGAAAGAATAAGAATGGATACAGAAAATCCTGTTCAGAAGTCTGAAGATGGGCAGGAATATCCGGCTGTGGGATGGGCAGAATCGCAGATAACTGCTGACTTGAAATTTGAATAACTGAGCAGTTATTGCAACTGAAATACAATGCAGATAAATAACAGAAAGGTGGACATAAAAAATGACAACAGCAAACACAAATGAAGACAAACTGATCCTGGGAGGCCATGAGTTTACTTCCCGTTTTATCCTTGGTTCCGGAAAATTTTCTCTGGAGCTTGTAAAAGCATGTATCGAAAAAGCAGGAACTCAGATCGTAACACTTGCCCTGCGCCGTGCAAATGAGGGCGGACTTGCCAATATTCTTGACTATGTGCCGAAGGATGTTACGCTTCTTCCGAACACATCAGGAGCCAGAAATGCTCAGGAAGCAGTACGCATTGCAAGGCTTTCCCGCGAGCTTGGCTGCGGAGATTTTGTAAAGATCGAAGTTATCCATGACTCCAAATATCTTCTTCCGGATAACTATGAGACCATCAAGCAACAGAGATCCTTGCAAAAGAGGGCTTTGTAGTCATGCCGTACATGTATCCGGATCTGAATGCAGCCAGAGATCTGGTGAACGCAGGAGCTGCCTGTGTAATGCCGCTTGGCTCTCCCATCGGTTCCAACAAGGGAATCTGCACAAAAGAATTCATCCAGATTCTTATCGACGAGATCGACCTTCCGATCATCGTGGACGCTGGAATCGGCCGCCCGTCACAGGCATGTGAGGCTATGGAAATGGGTGCTGCAGCAGTTATGGCAAATACGGCTATTGCAACAGCAGGAGATGTCCGCGTTATGGCAGAGGCATTTAAGAAAGCTATTGAGGCAGGAAGAAGCGCATACCTTTCCGGCATGGGAAGAACTCTGGAGAGAGGTGCAAGCGCGTCCTCACCGCTGACCGGATTTTTGCATGAGTAAAATAATGACAGTATATTGAAAGATTCGGAAATATACGGTTATTAAGGGGAAATCTGTGTAGTGAAAGCGGATTACGAATATTCACTTGATACAGATTAACCAGAGCAGAAAAGAAAACAAATGGCTAAAAACAGATACTGAAATATTACAAATTTGAAAATAATAAAAGTACGAGAGGAGAGACACAGCAACAATGGCAGAAACAATACAGGCCAGTCAGCAGGACGGCCATTTTAATGAAAGTATCGTAAATGAAGAAATTCTGGAAGATATGAAAAAGAACCGTATCGATCACATGAAGTACCTTCCGGATATGGAACAGCTGGAAGAATCTGATGTAATGGATCAGGTTATTTCCGCAATGAACGCATATGATTATGATAAGTACACAGAGGCAGATGTACGGAGAGCGCTTGCTCATGACAACCGTACACCGGAGGATTTTAAAGCATTGCTTTCACCGGCAGCACTACCTCTTCTGGAAGAAATCGCACAGGCTGCACGGATCGAAACAAGGAAACATTTCGGAAACAGTATCTGCATGTTTACACCGATCTACATTGCAAATTACTGTGAGAACTACTGTATTTACTGTGGATTTAACTGCCACAACAAGATCCGCCGTGCACAGCTGAATGCAGACGAGATCGAGAAGGAGATGGCAGCTATTGCAGAAACCGGACTCCAGGAGATCCTGATCCTTACCGGAGAGAGCAAAACGAAATCTAATGTAGAATATATCGGAAAGGCCTGTGAGATTGCCCGAAAATATTTCAAGGTAGTCGGTCTTGAGGTGTATCCGATGAATTCTGATGAGTACGCATATCTTCATAAATGCGGCGCAGATTATGTGACAGTTTTCCAGGAAACCTATAATTCCGATAAATACGAAACCCTGCATCTTGCAGGTCACAAGAGGATTTTTCCATACAGGTTAAATACACAGGAGCGTGCACTGAAGGGCGGCATGCGAGGTGTTGGCTTTGCGGCACTTTTGGGACTGGATGATTTCCGCAAGGATGCTTTTGCAACGGGATATCATGCATATCTTCTGCAGAGAAAATATCCACATGCAGAGATCGCTTTTTCCTGCCCGAGACTTCGTCCGATCATCAATAATGACCGGATCAACCCGAAGGATGTCCACGAACCACAGCTTTTGCAGGTAGTCTGTGCATATCGTCTGTTTATGCCGTTTGCAAGTATTACCGTATCCACCAGAGAGTGCGAGCGTGTCCGTGACAATCTGGTAAATATTGCAGCAACCAAGATCTCTGCAGGTGTCAGCACAGGAATCGGAAGCCATGTGGATGATATCGAGGATAAAGGTGATGATCAGTTTGAAATCTCAGACGGAAGATCCGTGGACGAAGTCTTTAACGCCCTGAAAGACCATGGCCTGCAGCCGGTGATGAATGATTATATTTATCTGTGAGATGAAGGCGACGAAATCGGATCGCACAGACAACAGAGGATAACTTCTGTGGAATATGTGGAAAACCATCCGCCCGGAAGAGCGATTTTTCAGGGTGAGTGTGGATAACTGTTTCGGAAAAACGAATGTTACATGCCCCGGAAGGTTCTTTCGGGGCGTTTCAGGAAAGTTCACTGCTTCGATCGTAAATATCCGTCTGACACTGACCCAAAATTCACAGATGAAGGAAAACATCCCGCAAAAACAAGATATACTTTGGCAAAATTCCCGAAAAACACGGAAATTATAAGACTGATGACGTTTTCACATATACTCCGGGAACAATAAAATACGATGCAAAAATCAACAAAAACAACATAATATCAGGTGGAATCAAATACAAAAATCTGTGAAACTAGCATAAACAGCCATATTTTCGAAAACTCCTGAAAACGGTTTCCAATCTAATAGTTTTCTTATGGACTTACTCATGTTTATAATAGCCCCAACAACAAAACACGAGGCAAAACACAGGGGGTAAGTATTATGAAAAGAAGATGGAAATCAGCAGCAGTTCTTGCAGCAATAGCAACAATTGGAAGCCTTACAGGCGTAACCACCTATGCGGCGGACAGTGTCAGCATCACCAATGTATCTTATGATCCGACCAGAGAGCTTTACGAGCAGTACAACAAAATCTTCCAGAAGCACTGGAAGGAAAAAACAGGCCAGGATGTGGAGATCACACAGTCCCATGGCGGTTCCGGCAAGCAGGCACTTGAGGTTTCCAACGGACTGGAAGCAGATGTGGTAACACTGGCACTGGAGTATGATGTGGATGCGATCCAGGATGCAGGACTCATCGATGACGGATGGGTGGATGAATTTCCGGAGGACAGCTCTCCCTACACTTCGACTATTGTATTTCTTGTGAGAAAAGGAAATCCGAAGAACATCAAAGACTGGGACGATCTGGTAAAGAAAGACGTAGGTGTGATCACACCAAACCCGAAAACCTCCGGCGGAGCAAGATGGAACTATCTGGCAGCTGGGCCTATGCAAAAGATAAATATAACGGAGACGAGGACAAAATTAAAGAATTCATCGGAGACCTTTACAAAAACGTACTTGTCCTGGACACCGGAGCCAGAGGCGCAACGACCTCTTTCGTGGAAAACGGACAGGGTGATGTACTGATCGCCTGGGAAAATGAAGCCTATCTTTCCGTAAAAGATTATCCGGACGACTACGAGATCGTAACACCAAGCATCAGCATCCTTGCACAGCCGTCTGTAGCAGTAGTCGATAAAGTCGTAGACAAAAGAGGCACCAGGGATGTGGCAGAGGAATATCTGAATTATCTCTATTCCGATGAAGCACAGTGGATTGCAGGGGATAATTATTACCGCCCATCCAATCAGGATATCCTGAAAGAGTACTCCGATGTCTTTGACCTGAACATCAATCTTGTCACCATTGATGATTTCGGTGGATGGAAAAAGGCACAGGAAACACATTTCTCAGATGGAGGGATTTTTGATCAGATTTACGAAGGATAGACAGCAGAAGCTATAGTCGGACGGAATAACACAAAGAAGCTGCAGAACAGTGGAAAAACAGAGTCTGCAGCTTCTTTTATGTAAATATGATGTGCCTTTTGCGACTGGAAAATCTGTACCTGATATATAGCAACTGTCAACATCTCATGCAGCTATGGATTTTCCGGTCTGCAAAATAACGGCAGAGGGGGCAATGTGAATCACAAGGTGGATCAGGCATGCCGCATGCCGCCACGATAACCGCCGCTGGTAAAAAACATCACCGGAAAAACGATCAGAAAGATCACGACAATGGTGATCAGGTAGCTGCGCTGATATTTTCCACTGTAATAGGAATAAAGAAAAAGTCCTCCGGAGACTGCAACCAGCGCAAAATTGATTAGTACATTTTCCCAGGAACCGGTCCCGAGACTGAGAAAGGTCATGATCAGGCTGATTACAGTACCTCCCAGGGCGAGGATGTTGAACAGCCGGACGCGGAAATCAAGGGTGGGACTGAATAAAGAATGAGAAATATTCCGGAGTTTCGGGTTTATATTGATAGGGATCACCTCCTGTTCTTAATGCAGGTTTGTATGCCTGCGGGCATCTTTCTTTTGGTGCTGTAATTATCGTAACTGCTATAATTGTATCATGCTGTCATATAGTTGTGTACACAAAAAATACATTTAATACAGTTTTCCTATTGACATACTATGAATAGTAGGTTAATATAAGTGTCAACAAAAGAAAGGGAAGAGGCTATGAACGAATACGGCTTTAATACAGGACTGCTCCACGGCACTAATGAGAAATATCCGCAGGGAGCCACACAGGTTCCAATCTATCAGAGCAGCGCATTCCGACATGACAGTGCGGAAGACCTGGAGAAAATTTTTGACAATAAAAAAATGGGCTTCTCCTATACAAGGATCAACAATCCTACGGTAGAGTCCTTTGAGAAGAGAGTGACCATGCTGGAGGATGGGATCGGAAGTGTGGCCTGTGCATCCGGAATGGCAGCGCTGACCAATGCGTTTCTGAACATTCTTCAGGCGGGAGACGAGATCGTGGCAGCCTGCGGACTGTACGGCGGAACCGTGGAACTGTTCGATGATCTGAAGCCTTTCGGGATTTCCGTAAAATATGTGAAAGAGAATAAGCCGGAAGCTTTTGAGGCAGAGATCACAGAGAAGACGAGAATTGTTTTTGCGGAGACCATCGGAAACCCCAAGCTGGACGTTACCGATATCCAGGCAGTTGCAGAAGTGGCACATAAGTATGACGTACCGCTGATCGTAGACAACACCGTGGCAACACCGTATCTGATCCAGCCACTGAAGCTTGGAGCTGACATTGTGTTCATTCCTCTTCCAAATATATTAATGGAAGCAGTGATGCGATCAGCGGCATTCTTGTCTGTGGTAAGGGTCTGAAATGGGACCCTGACCGATATCCGGGACTTGCTCCATACCGGAAATTCGGACCATTTGCATACATCGCCAAGCTTAGAAACGGACTTTTCCGGAACACTGGCGCGTGTCTTGCTCCGCAGAATGCTTTCCTTAATAACCTGGGACTGGAAACTCTGGGACTTCGAATGCAGAGACAGTGTGATAATGCACTGGAGCTTGCGAGATTTTTACAGGGCCTGGGTGATGACATTGAAGTAAATTATCCGGGACTGGAAGAAAGCTCTTATCACGAAATTGCGGAAAAGCAGTTTAAGAATGGCTACGGAGCTATCGTAACCGTAAGAACCGGAAGCAAGGAGAAGGCTTTTTCCATTATTAATTCATTGAAGATCCCGCTGATCATCTCCAATATCGGAGATACGAAGACCCTGGTGATTCATCCGGAATCCACCATTGCGGCACACATCTCCGATGAAGAGAAGCAGCAGTCCGGAGTATTCGAGGATCTGATCCGTATCAGTGTGGGAATTGAAGATATTGAAGATTTAAAAGAAGATTTCAAACAAGCGATAGAAAATAACCGATAAAATATGGTACACCGAAAACGATGTACCAGGAGTTGCACCAGCAGAGAAATGGAGAGTTCGTTATGGCAAAAGTAGATTACGCTACATTAAAAAAAGGTGGTTTCATGAGACAGAAGCAGAAAAATAATTTTTCCCTTCGTCTTGCCTGTGTAGGCGGTACACTTACCGCAGAAAACCTTAAGAAGATCGCAGAGGTAGCTGAGAAATACGGTGACGGATATGTACATCTTACTTCCAGACAGGGAGTTGAGATCCCGTTCATTAAATTAGATGATATTGATGATGTAAAGGATGATCTTGCAAAAGGCGGATGCAAGCCTGGTGTCTGCGGACCGAGAGTCCGTACAGTTACAGCCTGCCAGGGCAACGCTGTCTGTCCAAGCGGAAATATCAACAGCTATGACATTGCGGTGAAATTAAATGAGAGATATTTCGGAAGAGAGCTTCCTCATAAATTTAAATTCGGTGTTACCGGATGTCAGAACAACTGTCTGAAGGCAGAGGAGAATGATGTAGGGATCAAGGGAGCAGCTGAGGTCAGCTGGAAAGAGGATGCATGTATCCACTGCGGCGTCTGCGAAAAGGCCTGCAGAGAAAACGCCATCTCCTTTGAGGATGACAAGCTGGTGATCGATACAGAGAAATGTAACTACTGTGGCAGATGTGCAAAATCCTGTCCTGTGGATGTATGGGATGTAAACGAAGCATATATCGTTTCCTTTGGAGGAACGTTTGGAAATCACATCAGCAGGGGACAGGAATTCCTTCCGCTGATCACCTCTGAGGAGCAGCTTTTCAGAGTGACCGATGCAGCGATCCGGTTCTTTGAGGATCATGCAAATCCGGGAGAGCGTTTTAAATTTACCATCGACCGGGTAGGTGCTGAAAAACTTCAGAAAGTTTTGAAAGGAGCATACAATGGCTGATATTAAGATTGATGATACAGTAGATATTACCGATGTAGTTTGCCCGGTAACCTTTGTAAAAGCAAAAGTAGCACTTGAGGAGCTGGATGACGGACAGATCCTGGCGATCAAAATGAACGATGGCGAGCCGGTACAGAATGTGCCGAGAAGCGTGAAGGAAGAAGGACATCAGATCCTGAAACTCGAGGACAACGAAGACGGAACTTATACACTGATCGTAAGAAAAGTTGAAGAATAGGAGAACAGAGAAATGACAATCACAGTTGCAGGAAATAAAAAGGAATACGAAGACGGACTGAAGCTTACAGAGCTTATTGAGAAAGAGGATATCGAAAGTCCTGAGTATGTAACCGTAACTATCAACGATGAATTCATCAGTAAGGCAGACGTTCCGGAGACAGAGGTAAAGGACGGCGATGTTGTTGAGTTCCTGTACTACATGGGAGGAGGCGCAAGATAATGGCTTTTACAAATGAGCAGCTTGAGCGGTACTCCCGCCATATCATCCTGAAAGAGGTCGGAGTAAAAGGTCAGAAAAAGCTTCTGAATGCAAAGGTTCTGATCATCGGAGCCGGCGGACTTGGAGCACCGGCAGCCCTCTACCTTGCAGCAGCAGGTGTGGGAACAATCGGGATCGCGGATGCAGATGAGGTGGATCTTTCCAATCTTCAGCGACAGGTCATCCACACAACTGCAGATGTAGGCAAACTGAAGGTAGAGTCTGCGGCTGAGACCATGAAAGCAATCAACCCGGACGTTACTGTAAATACATATCATACCTTTGTAGATTCCAGCAACATCATGGATCTGATCAAAGATTACGATTTCATTCTTGACGGAACAGACAACTTCCTGCAAAATTCCTGATCAACGATGCCTGTGTAATGGCTGAGAAACCGTTTTCACATGCAGGAATCATCCGTTTTCAGGGACAGCTGATGACTTACGTTCCGGGACAGGGCCCATGCTACAGATGTGCGTTCCAGAGCCCGCCGCCAAAGGATGCCGTACCGACTGTAAGCAGGCTGGCGTGATCGGAGCCATGGGCGGAGTGATCGGAAGCCTTCAGGCAATGGAAGCGATCAAGTATATCATCGGACAGGGTGATCTTCTTACAGGAAGACTTCTTACCTACGATGCGTTGAAGATGACCTTCCGTACCGTGAAGCTTCCGAAGAATCATCATTGCCCGGTATGCGGCGATGATCCGACGATCACAGAACTGATCGATTATGAGCAGGCTGTGTGTGAATTGAAACACTGAAAATTAAGTATAGAAACCCATTGGAGGCTGCAAAGAAATGCTGAAATTAAAAAAAGAAGATTACGAGAAAATATTAGACACTGCAGAAAAGGACTTCCCAATGAGTCCTGCGGCCTTCTGGGCGGGACCATTGAGGGCGATGTAAAAACCATCGAGAAGGTGTATCTGCTGACAAATATCGATGAAAGCAACGAACACTTTTCCATGGACCCGAAGGAACAGCTGAGCGCGATCAAGGATATCCGTCAGAACGGATATCAGATGATCGGAAACTTTCATTCTCATCCGGAGTCTCCGTCAAGGCCTTCCGAAGAAGATAAACGACTTGCATTTGACCCGAATATCGAATATCTGATCCTCTCCCTTATGGATGCAGAAAATCCGGTGTTGAAGCCTTTGGCGTAGATAAAGAGAAAAATGTAACTGTACATGAGCTTCAGATAACAGAGTGATGAGTATGAAAAACAGATTAAACACAAAGGAAATTACAACAGATGTGCTGATCATAGGCGGAGGTACCGCAGGCTGCTATGCGGCGCTGGTTCTCTCAGAACAGAAAGCGGCAAGGTACTGATCGCAGAAAAAGCAAATATCAGACGAAGCGGCTGTCTGGCAGCAGGTGTTAATGCCATCAATGCCTACATCGTAAAAGGCCGCAAGCCGCAGGACTATGTAGATTATGCCACAAAAGATGCTGCCGGTATCGTAAGGCAGGACCTTCTTCTTACAGCAGCGGAGAATTTCAACGAAGTTACTGCAAAGATGGAAAAGCTTGGGCTTGTGATCCTGAAGGATGAAAATGGTGATTATGTAGCCAGAGGAAACCGTAACATCAAGATCAACGGTGAAAATTTTAAACCACTTCTTGCTGATGCAGTTCATAAAGCTGAGAACGTAGACGTTCTGAATTATGTAAATATCACAGACCTTCTTGTAAAAGACGGACAGGTTTACGGAGCGGTTGTTTCTCTATTATGGAAGAAACAGCATACATTATCCGGGCAAAGACAGTTCTTGCTGCAACAGGCGGAGCGGCCGGACTTTATAAGCCGAACAATCCGGGATTTTCCAGACATAAGATGTGGTATCCGCCGTTTAACACAGGTGCCGGATATGCAATGGGAATCCTGGCAGGTGCGGAGATGACGTCCTTTGAGATGCGTTTTATCGCACTTCGCTGCAAGGATACCATTGCTCCTACGGGAACCATCGCACAGGGTGTCGGCGCAAAACAGATCAATGCAGCTGGCGAGATCTATGAGACAAAATACGGACTGACCACAAGCGAGAGAGTTTACGGAACAGTTCGGGAAAATCAGCTTGGCCACGGCCCGTGTTACCTGAAGACTACAGGGATCACGAAGGAACAGGATGAAGATCTTCTGAAGGCTTATCTCAACATGGCACCGAGCCAGACTCTGAAATGGATCGAAAGCGGAAAGAACCCCAGCGAGCAGGATGTGGAGATCCAGGGAACAGAGCCATATATCGTAGGCGGTCATACAGCCAGCGGCTACTGGGTAAATACAGGCCGTGAAACTACGGTAAAGGGACTATATGCAGCAGGTGATGTTGCAGGCGGATGCCCGCAGAAATATGTAACAGGAGCTCTTGCAGAAGGAAAGCTTGCAGCATTGGATATGGTGAAACAGTTTGGTGCGGGAACTCTGAAAGAGGCTGATATTCAGACAGAGGCGGCGATCAAGGTTCAGGAAGAGAAGATCCTTCCCAGTATGAAAAGTTCCGTAATGAAGATGCTCCGGCATTTTCCATTGAGGAGCTTGAGGAAGCCATGCAGAAAGTCATGGATGAATATGCGGGAGGAATTGCTTCTAATTATCAGTTTAATGAGAAGCAGCTTGCTCTTGCAGATGAAAAAATCCTTCAGCTTCAGGCTCTTGCCGAAAAAACAGCGGCAGCAGATATGCATGAGCTGATGTTTGCATATGAACTTCGTGAGCGTCTCATTGTGTGCCGTTCACTGATCGCTCATCTGAAAAACCGCAAAGAGACCAGATGGCATTCTTTTAACGAAAATCTGGATCATCCGGAAACAGATGAGAAATTTTATAAATATGTAAATTCGAAACTGGAAAACGGCGAGATCAGGATGATTTTCCGTGACATTGTAAAGGAGGACACATATGAGCATACGAATTGATCAGAAAAAATGTGTTGGCTGCAGAAAATGCAGTGAAGTATGTCCGGGAACCCTGATCGTCATGGAAGACAAAAAAGCCGTGATGAAATATCCGAAAAACTGCTGGGGCTGCGTTTCCTGTGTAAAGGAATGTAAAGCCGGTGCCATCGACTTTTTCCTTGGTGCAGATATCGGCGGTAACGGAAGTATCATGAATGTAAAAAGCGAAGGGGATATCCTTCACTGGATCATTACAAAAACGGACGGTTCTACATCCGTGATCGATGTGGATCGACGGAATTCGAATAAATATTAGACCAGAAGATAAGTGCTGCCGGTTCTGGCGGCCGGAACAGGAGGATGAGATCAGATATGAGTGGATTATCACATTTGGATGAGCTGGAAGCAGAGGCAATTTATATCATCCGTGAAGTTGCAGCAGAGTGCGAGAAGCCGGTAATGCTTTATTCTATAGGAAAAGACAGTTCTGTAATGCTTCATCTTGCAATGAAGGCTTTTTATCCTGAGAAACCGCCATTCCCGTTTCTTCACGTAAATACGACCTGGAAATTTGAAGAGATGATCGAGTTCCGTGACAAAACCGCGAAGGATCTGGGGATCGAAATGCTTGAGTACATTAATCAGGATGGTGTGAAGCAGGGAATCAATCCTTTTGACAGTGGCTCCGCATACACAGATATCATGAAAACGCAGGCTCTGAAGCAGGCTCTTAAGAAATATGGTTTTACAGCTGCTTTTGGCGGCGGTCGTCGTGACGAGGAGAAAAGCCGTGCAAAAGAGCGTATTTTCTCCTTCCGTAACGCAGAGCAGGCATGGGATCCGAAGAACCAGCGTCCGGAGATGTGGAAGCTTTATAATACGGAGATCAATAAAGGTGAAAGCATCCGTGTTTTCCCGATTTCCAACTGGACTGAGACTGATATCTGGCAGTACATTAAGAGAGAAAATATCCCGATCGTTCCTCTTTATTTTGCAAAAGAGCGTCCGGTTGTATACAGAGACGGCAACATTATCATGGTGGATGACGACAGGATGCGCCTGAACCCGGGTGAGGAGCCGCAGATGAAAAGGTGCGTTTCCGTACTCTCGGATGCTATCCTCTGACAGGTGGTATCGAGTCTGATGCGGAGACACTGGACGAGATCATTGACGAGACTTTAAGCTCTGTGGAATCTGAGAGAACCACACGTGTTATTGATTCCGACGGCGGAGCTGCAAGCATGGAAAAAAGAAAGAGAGAGGGGTACTTCTAGGATGAGCGGATTACTGAAATTTATCACTTGCGGAAGTGTGGATGATGGAAAATCTACACTGATCGGTCATATTCTTTATGATTCCAAGCTTTTATATGCGGACCAGGAAAAAGCCCTTCTTCTGGACAGCAAGGTAGGTTCCAGAGGTGGTGCCATTGATTATTCTCTTCTTCTGGATGGCCTGATGGCAGAACGTGAGCAGGGGATCACCATTGATGTTGCGTATCGTTATTTTACAACCGATAAAAGAAGTTTTATCGTTGCGGATACTCCCGGACATGAGGAGTACACAAGGAACATGGCAGTTGGAGCTTCCTTTGCTCAGCTTTCCATTATTCTTGTGGATGCGAAGCAGAGGGTTCTGGTTCAGACAAGGCGTCATGCACGTATCTGCGCTCTGATGGGTATCCATCATTTTGTATTTGCTGTTAACAAAATGGATCTTGTTGATTACAGTGAGAGTCGTTTTAATGAGATTGTAAAGGATATCAATGAGCTTTCTGAGACTCTGGGGCTTCAGGATGTTGTGATTATTCCTGTCAGTGCTACAGAGGGTGATAACGTAACGAAGAAGTCTCCGAATATGCTGGTATACGGGTAAAGCTCTTTTGGAGCATCTTGAGACTGTGGATGTTTCAGAGGCTGAGAATGTCAGCGAATTTTATCTTCCTGTTCAGCGTGTTTCCCGTCCAAACCATGAATTTCGCGGTTTCCAGGCCAGATCGAGAGTGGCCGGGTTCATGTAGGCGATATCATCACAACGCTCCCAAGCAACGAGACAGCGGCTGTTAAGACGATCCTGGTGGGGAGTGATGATCGTGAGGAGGCTGTTGCCGGCCAGGCTGTTACGATCCAGCTGGATAAAGAGGTTGATGTAAGCCGTGGATGTGTTCTTACCAATAATAATGAGATTCCTGTTGCAAAGGGATTTGAGGCTACTCTTCTGTGGATGGATGATTCCAGGCTTGAAGTGGGCAAGGAGTATCTTGTGAAGCTTGGTACCAAGAAGATCGCAGGTGTGGTTAAGAGTATTGAGTTTAAGACGGATGTAAATACCGGGGAGCATCTGCATGCGGATACGATTGAGAAGAATGAGATCGCTCTTTGCAAAATCGGTCTTTCTGATAAGGTTGTGCTGGATGAGTTTAAGAGGAATAAGACTCTTGGTGAGCTGATCCTGATCGACCGTGTGAGTCATATGACTTCTGCATGTGGTGTTGTGGAATCGGTTGATACTGAGGGGGAGAAGCCTTATTTCCAGAAGGATGATGTGAAGGTTGGCGGTTATGTTTTTGAGGAGTTTTATTTTAACCTTGAGAATGCGCTGCTTTCCAAGGCGGATAAAGAGGTTAAGACTTATCATGTAGGGGATGTGGTGCCTGTTGAGGGTGACAGCTTTGAATATCCGGGCTATTTTGATATTGTTTCTCTGGAGGATAGCGCGGCTGTTCTGATCCGTGATAAAAAGGTACTGGATATTATTACGTTAGACAAGTATGCCTTTATGGGACTTCCTGTTGTGGATGAGAGAGGCTTTGCCCTCGAAATCCGCAGCAATGCCGATTACCAGCAGTTCCTGGATGAGTTTAAATCAACTGATAATAAGTCAGAGTTCCATAATAAGTGGTTCAAGTTTGAGACATACAGAAAGATTGTCTGCACAGATAATTTCTGGATGATCTGATAAAAAATATATCTTTCATTTGCATCCAGCTCTTCATTTCAGCCTCTGTTTTCGCTGTATGCGTTACTGTTCACACGATGTGCGACCAGCAACGCATCTCGCCATTTTAAATCGCCTTTGGCGATGGGGCGAGATGCATTCAAGCCAAAACATGCATCCTCGTGTCAATCAGCGAAGTGATTGACACGGGAGTGAACAGTAACCTGTATGCTACTGCAATTTCTCCAACAATTCCAGATAAAGTTTCTGCACCTTAATCTTTTATTTTTGTATATTCACTCTTTGAGTGGACTTTCCTCCTTCGATTTTCTTTAAAGCTTTATGCTTCATAAACTCTTCTTTTATATAGTTTTTTCAAAACAACTATAGTAATATAGAGTTATCACAATCTTAGCTTCCTACTATTCAACGGTTCCTTTTCGCCATATCCAGTGGGGTGGGTAAAGATGACCCAATAAGTGAATGTAATTGAAGAAATTAAAAAAGGACTATTTTTTATGAACAATATAAAAGAAAGAATAAAAAATATTTTCAGGGGCACAGCTTAAATACATTGCTTTTCTATCTATGCTTATCGATCACACAAACAAAGCGTTAATCTATCCGAATTTGGATGGAGGAGCTTGAATCGGTTGAGTGACTTTTTTGATATTTTAGGAAGAATCGCATTTCCAATATTCATCTTCCTTCTCGTGGAAGGCTATTTCCACACAAAAAATAAATGGAAGTATTTAATTACACTTCTTGTATTTGGAGTAATATCAGAAATTCCTTTTGATATGTGTACAACAGCTACATTTTTTGAAGCCAACTGGAACAATATTATGTTTACGTTAGCCTTGGTGCTTGCCATGATCTGGCTGATTGATGTACTCAAGGAAAAGATGGCAGCATTGCCGAAAGCTTTATGGTATTTCGTATCATTTCTCATTGTGGCAGTATTGTGCTTTGCTGCAATGAATCTAGGATTAGATTATGAACACCATGCGGTGCTGATTGGATATTTCTATTATATTTTTCATGACCGACAGGCACTTGCGATTCCATTTTCCTATCTTTCCATGTTCAAAGAACCATGGGCTTTGCTTGGATTTGGCCTGACACTTACTTATAATGGAGAACGTGGAAAACAGAATAAGTGGTTTAATTATCTTTTTTATCCAGTACATTTGTTGATTTTAGGAATTATAAGAATGTGTCTTAAGATTTGAATATGAAATTTTAAAAAGGACTTTTCTTTTAAAATGAACGAAAAGTCCTCTTTTTGCGTAGATGACTGTTATTTCACAGCCCCTTTTCTAATGGATCTAAAGGCTGTAAAGCCATTAGCACTACAGTATATCTCTTGTTCGATTCCATATCTATCATAGTAGAATAAAATTAATGTAAAAAAATAAAAAAGTGTTGACAAATTATAGTACGTTCAGCTATAATTAACCATGCGTTTCGGATGAAACACAGAAGAAATGCGCTCCAATTTAATAAGAAATTATAAGTTCGGAGTCTGGAGAAGTACTCAAGAGGCCGAAGAGGTGCCCCTGCTAAGGGTATAGGTGCTAACGCGGCGCGAGGGTTCAAATCCCTCCTTCTCCGTTATTTTGAAAAAATAAATTTCAAAAAAAATGAAAAAAACTTGTTGACAAATGCTTGCAGACATGATAAAGTAAACAAGCTGTCAGCGAGACAGAGATTCATCAAAAAAAGAGTTTGAAAAAAGTTGAAAAAAGTACTTGACAAACGATTTGAGATGAGATAAAATAAATGAGCTGTCTGAGAGACAGACGCAACAAACCTTGATAACTAAACAGTGAAACACATACGATTCTCGAAAATTTCTTTACATTTAAAGAACGGTTTAAACAAACCAAAAGCAGTAAAAACAAGAGATAGCCAAACGGTTGTCTTGAGTAAATGAATCAAACATTTTATCAGAGAGTTTGATCCTGGCTCAGGATGAACGCTGGCGGCGTGCTTAACACATGCAAGTCGAACGGGAATTACTTTATTGAAACTTCGGTCGATTTAATTTAATTCTAGTGGCGGACGGGTGAGTAACGCGTGGGTAACCTGCCTTGTACAGGGGGATAACAGTCAGAAATGACTGCTAATACCGCATAAGCGCACAGAGCTGCATGGCTCAGTGTGAAAAACTCCGGTGGTATAAGATGGACCCGCGTTGGATTAGCTAGTTGGTGAGGTAACGGCCCACCAAGCGACGATCCATAGCCGGCCTGAGAGGGTGAACGGCCACATTGGGACTGAGACACGGCCCAGACTCCTACGGGAGGCAGCAGTGGGGAATATTGCACAATGGGGGAAACCCTGATGCAGCGA
>ENA-OQER01000368-OQER01000368.1-human-gut-metagenome-genome-assembly--contig:-NODE-368-length-25127-cov-2.412800_pt1 | contig 25127 bp, 41 predicted proteins | sample MGYA00242797_ERZ504639 | MGnify/ENA primary metagenome ERZ504639 (study PRJEB26092, sample SAMD00036306) | human gut metagenome | host: Homo sapiens | study: EMG produced TPA metagenomics assembly of...
CAGCAGTTCTTTTTCGTACCGTCAAGGGTGGCGGTAAGCTACCACAACATAAAATATCTACAGTTTTCAAGGTTCATTTGAGCCTTTTTTCTTTGGCTCGTTTTTTCATAGGTCATTTGACACTATCTTTCTATTTTGAAACATACTCAGAATATCATAGGGAGTAGGGAATTACAATATTGTGATTCTCTCTTTTATCCAAGCAGAGACGTATAAATTTCGCGATCCAAATCCTTGAACACATAAAAAGATGCACCGCCAGAGTAAAACTACTTGAAATCTGCATAAATTGTCCTCTTTTTCCATCTTACTTCAAATAATCTGCCAGTTCTTCACAACGCTCCATGGTAAGCTCTGCCATCTTAAGACTGCTGTCCATCTGTGCCGAAGATCCATCGTTTTGATCCAGGATTTCGTTGCCTGCTGCTTCTTTGTCTGCAATCCATTTTCTCTGCTCAGTGAGAATCTCATTGAACTTTTCCTCACTTGTATTGTATTTTACAAGATTCCAGATTTCATTTAAGCAGGAATCGCTGATATCATACATCTGCATAGCGTAGTCGTCCATTCGGGACTGTAGAGTTGCTTTTTTAAGCTCCTCCTCCGCTGCATCATAGGATGCTTGATAAGTATTTAATGTACTCTGCGCTTCCTCATATGGTGTCTGTCTTTCGTAGGAATAAATTCCATACCCCATTTCTTCATTTACAATAATTGGAATCGTCAACGTATCCTGCGTTCCTTCCTCGCTATCGTCATTTGCCCACCGTACCCAGAAATATACATCTTCTGACAGATCTCTCACCGGTGCCCCCGGAAGATACACTTTAAAGGTGTCCGTTCCTTCCAGACCATAAACATCTGTATAAATATACTTCACTCCATCTGCAATTTCTTCTTTTCCCGGAGTCTCATCATAGGTAAGATTCTCCATTTTCATCTGGTAAGTATAATCATTGATTTTGGTCAGGTCAGTAAATTTTCCTGAAAAGCTGCAGAGATACATCGTTCCATTCTCATAGTCATCCCCGGTGTCTCCCATATCAGAATCATGGTAAGATCCCTTGAAAGAGCCATCTTTTTCAATTTCAAAATCGGTAGACCATCCACCTGCACCACTGCAAAATTCGAATGAATATTTTGCAAGATCCGCGAATGTCAGATCACCACTTTGGTTTTCGCTTGCATTTTCTGCACTGTCGCTGCTGCCTTCCGTATCATCGCTTCCGTGATTTTCCTCTATGTCACCCTGAATAGTGTCAGATGTTCCCTGACTGTCCTGATTCTGATTCTGCGCTTCCTGATCTGCCGTATTTTTTGACGCATCCGGTGTCTTGGAACCTCCACACGCAGCTAATGATGCAAGCAACAGTCCTGTTATTGTAAGTATTATAAATTTCTTTTTCATAATTCCGTCCCTTTTTCTATCGTTTTCCGATAACCTGATTATTTACAATATTTTTTCTGCTTTGTTCTTAATTAATTCTAAGGTATCTTAATATTGACCTTATAGGGAATCATTTTATCATTTCATTGTTGGAATAGTTCATACCGCTCAAATGTCCGCTTTCTTCTTTTCTCACAATAAAATCGCTACACGATCTCTGATCAATGTTTTCAGTTCATCCCTTTGCGCTTGAGGCAAATAGGATTCATCCACAAGTGACAACATTTATTTTTCTAATACACATAATTTTTCTATCATTTTTTCTGCTGCGTTTGCAGGAATATCACATACTTCTGCTAATATTTTAAATTCTTTTTTATGAATATTTCTCTTCTTTCCATTAATAGTAAGTGCCATCTGTTCTTTATCTTCCGGCATAATTACATTTACAGGAAGCATATCATATGCGTTTGATAAATTGAAACCTTCTGTTTCCCGGTTCAGTTTCTCTTAACGAAAAAATTTTTCAAATGCATATCCGATTTCCAATGATAAAAGATCCCACAACCCGTAAGTATAATTCTGATAAATCTAACCCTGGTGTAATAGAATACTTCTTTATGATTCTTCCGCAGTTTTCATAAGACCCTTTGTATTTATCCTGCGTTAAGCGATTCGATAGCTGGCAAAAATCTTCCATTGCATATAATTTTATCTCATTTTTTTCAATATCGCGATCTACTCTCTTTGTAATATAAGCGTACTCATCATTTATTTTTATCAGTGCATGCGGCACTGTCTGGATTCCCATCAACTCTGCCAGACGCATTGCCAGGTCTTCAAATTCAGGCATATAATCAAATTCTTCTGTCTGTGGCTTTAAAATATACCCTGTTGGATAATCTACAATTGTAAGTCTTGCATTCGTGTCACTGGACAAATGCAATGATAGTTTTTTTTGAACTCCTGGTACTGTAAGTCCCTCATTGACAGTCTCATTTGCGAGCCTTTCCAATTGTTCCTTCGTAATATCTAAAAAGGGCATTTCTTCTGTCATAAAAAACGATTTCACACATTTTTTATGCCAGCTCCACTCCTTTTCCGCATTAGAAGCATTCTCCCTTATTGTTTTTCCACAACATAGACATTTCATTTCTCTTCCCCATTTCTTATATTGACATCTCCAATACAATCCCTGCATACCGACAACAGCAATCCAAATCTGTCATTCTGATTGATTTTCCAGTTACGGCTTACAACACCAAGGAGCCATCCTTCTGGAATTAACCCATCAAAAAAGGAAATAAAACTGTCGCTTTATAAGCCTCTTTTTGTAATGGCAGCGTCAAACTTACAGATACTGCATCTTCTCTTTTCAAATAATCCTCATTATAAGAAAACTCATATCCTTCTTCTGTTTCAGCTATTGTTCCGGCAAAAATTTTTTGAATATAACATATCCTTTCTATATTCTGACTCCACTTGTTATTCCTCCTTTTCTCCTGGTACAGCTTCTTTCCCGAACATTGCCAATGCCTGATTTACTTTGTCCATACGCACAGTTTCCTTTCCCTGTTCTAATTCTCTTACAAAACGTAAGCCTAATCCTGATCTCATGGCAAATTCTTCCTGTGTTAATCCAGCTTTTTTTCTTTCTTCTTTTATATAATTTCCAATTTTATTCATATCAATCATAATACTCCCGTTCGGGTATAATTTCAACGTTTTCAGGCAAAAATCCCGAACGGGTACAATTTAATATTTTTCAATAAATTGTACACCCGTTCGGGTATCATTCTTTTCTAATCCAACAGATTATTTAACGCATCCAGACCATCTGCACTGATGGCAGCCTCATTTTCCTGCTGAATCTGTAAGTATACTTCTTTTCGGTAATTGGTACATCCTTTGGAGCAGAAATACCGATTTTGATCTGATCCCCGCGGATCTCTAATACTGTGATCTCAATATTATTATTGATCACTAAGGCTTCACCTTTTTTTCTTGTCAATGCCAGCATTTCTATTCACCTGCCTTTTCTTTTCTACTTTTCAGCAGGTCATAAATTTTATAACGTACCGGAAGATCATCTTCCACGATAATCTGCGCCCCTCTATTGTTGGACATATTGATAATAATGGGAGCTTTCAGGTTGATCGACATATCCTGAATATCCTTTGGAACTCTGACCGTTGTAAGTACAAAGGTGTCTTCCTGTTTCATATCTCCCAACGGCTTCAACAATTCCTCACTGACAGATGGATTATAGTCCTCCTTGATCGTCACCGGATTGATGACCGGAAACGCAGTCTGTGGATCATCCATAGACTGAAGCCACATAATATGTGATTTACTGCCTTTCTCCTCATCAAAAATCAAGGTAAACTTCTGCATATCCGGAAAGCCGATCATTCCACTCTCTAAAGTGATGATCTTATCCTCCTGAATATCAATTTCGCCAAACATTCTTGTTTTTGCTTTCATCTTTCTGACCTCCTGGTTTTATAACGTTTTCCTAACGTCTGGTCTCCGACCATTCTATCCGTAACGTCCTATGGGAAAAACTGTCCCACAAGCATGTTCCTGCCACACTTTCCGCAGCGTGTTTTAAATGTAATTTAACAATGTTGTCTGATTCAGCATTCCTGCCGCCTGTAAAGATGCCTGATAAGCAGTGTAAGCTGCTGTATAATCAATGATGATATCAGAAAGTTCACGATCCTCATTATTTGATTTTAAGGTTTTTACGGTCAGCTGCTGGTTTGACATACGTGTCTCTGTCAGCTCCAGACGATCGCCCTTGCTTCCTACGGTTGTAATAGCAAGGTTTACATCCGAAAGATATTCATCAAAATTACCGATATAGCTGTCATACAATTTCTGCAGATTATCATTTGCATAATCTGCTTCCTTCTGTGCTGCCTCTAACCATGTCTGCAGATTCTCCTGTGCCGAAACACCCGAATACGCTGCCTGATTCATCATATCTTTAATCTTATCCACTTTGTCATTGGCATCAATAGCAGCTTTTACCGCATTGATCATCTCGTCCACATCACGTCCGATATCTGCATTGAATACGTCAGATGCGTTTGTGTTGACTGTCAATGTCTGGTTTACAGCGATAATATAATCGATATCCTGATAAATCTCATTACCTTTAGCATCATATTTTTCATATGTAATTTTATTTTTAGCATCTGTAATATCTGTGCAGTTAAAATAATACTCAGGTCTTACTTCACCAGAATTAAAGCCTTTTTTATCATAATTTAACTCAATGGATGCCTTATTCTGTTTCAAAGTCTCGCTTGCCTTATTACCTAAAACAAGCTCTCCTGTTGACTTAATGAAAGCTGCTCCATCTTCCGGCATATTTCCGGCTTTCACTGCTTTCTTCCAGTCATCTTCTGTCTCATAGACCGTTACATTTAAATCACCGGTCTTTGCTGTGCCTGCGTTATCTGTGTAATGATAAGAGAGTTTTCCTGCGGCGCCTGCAGCTATTTCATTACCGTCTTTATCTTTGAGAGATCCGATGTCTCCATACGCCAGCCGGATCCTGTCATAAGTGTACTGCTTCGTATCAGAGGTGGTGACTTTCTGACTCATTTCTTCTGCTGTCTTAAGCTCTACCTGTCCATCATAATAACGATGTTCCCCGATATCTTCATAGCTGAACTTCTGCTGGATATTATACTCCGTATTACTCTCGTCTTCCATAAATGTCAATTTACAGTTCGTGCGATACCCGGTAAAAACGGTTCTTCCTGCATGATCAGAATTACCTTCTGAATAAATCTGCTTACGCAATGACTCTAACTGTGTCAGGATCGTTTTTCTATCCTCTGCTTTCAACTGGTCACTGGCTCCATACGTACACTGGTACGGATATCTGACAAAATGGTTTTCATATTCTCCAACGCAGTTTCTGTCACATCAAGCCACGCATCTGCATCCGGGATATTCTTCTCATAATACTGATTGATCTCACTTAAGTTGCTTCTCAGACGAAGTGCACGTATGGCAACAACCGGATCCTCGGAAGGTCTTGAGATTTTTTTCTGTGATGACATCTGATTGTTCAGACTGTTCACACTGTATTTATTGTTATTGATGTTCGAAGTTGTATTACGAAGCATCATGTTATTCGTTACTCTCATAGGATGACTCCTCTCTTCTTATCACGAAATTTTTATACACCTGTCTCATTGATCAGCTTATCATAAATCTCTGCCAGAACAGATACCATTTTTGAGGAAAGGTTATACGCGTTCTGGAATTTTACAAGATCAATTGCTTCTTCATCCTTGTCGACACCGGAAACGGACATTCTCTGCTTGTCGATCGCATTTGAAATATTACTGTAATTTTTCTGGAAAATGGTCGCCTTCTGTGTATCCACAGAAATATCTGAGATCATACACTGTAAGAAATCATCTGCACCACCACCACGATACATCTCTGTATCACTCTTTAACAATAACATTTTCTCTACCAGATCATATGCATCTGCACCATTGGTAATCTTCTCGGTTGTTGCAATGGTTGTCGGATCTTTGACCGCAATATTGGAAACACATACATTTCCACAGGTAAGCTGATAGTAACTGTTACTTGCTTTCGCATTATAATCACCAGCCGCTTTGCTGAAATGATACTCTTCTCCTGTCTTGGTATGTGTACCTGTAAAGAAAGAAAAATAATTTGTCTGCTTACCATTCAGATCCTGCGCATTATCGCCATTCATGATCTCATTAAATGAAATCGCAAAATTACGAAGGAACTCATTCATCTGTGCAAGATAATAAGGAATACCCATCGCATCGATGGATTCGCCGATAGATGCCTGTTTTCCATCTATCTTTGCCTGCTGATCGGAACTCAACTGATTCTCCAATGTAAATGTATATTCCTTGACATTTCCATCTGCATCCGTCGTAAAAGTAAGTCTGTATAGTTATAGTTCTTTCCATCAATCGTGAGAACACCCTCTGCCGGCATAGTCATGGCATTGACGTTTGTAATGGATGGATTGCTGATTGTAATTGTGCCTGCTGTAACCCCTTTGATGGAGCCTCGGAAGTTCTCACTGTTGTTACCATCCCGGATATCGAACAACGCTTTCAACGAACCGGAGCTGGAGTCGGAACCTGCTTTAAAACTGTTTCCGGTATCCGCCCAGACAATCTCATACATTCCTTCCCGGTCAGACTGATTGATCGTGTTTTTTCTTGCCACACAGGTAAGTTCACTATACTCGTAAGTATCAACAAACTTCTGTCCATTGATTTTTACCGTATAATAATTTGCACCTGTCTGCATGTCCGGATGTTTGGAATTCGTTACCGGAACTTCAGAAACCTCTGTTGGAACAATAGAGGATAACTCATCGATCAGAAGTGCCCGCTGATCACGCAGTTCATTTGCATAACCGCCCTGTACTTCAATAACGTTGATCTGTTTATTCAAAAGACTGATCTTTTTGCCGATCGCATTGATATTTTCAACGGTTGATTTGATCTCCTCATTCACACTGTCCTGAATCTCGCCAAGACCGGTTGCCACACTGTTAAAGTAAGTGGTAAAACTCTGTGCATCTGAGATAAACTGCTGTCTGACATTCACATCACCGGCATTATTTTTTAATGTGTCCAATGAATTGAACATTTTATTTAAAATGGTCGAAAAACCTTTTTTCTGTATCATCATCAATAAAATAGTTCTCAATCTGCTCCAGATAACTTAATTTCGTCTCATACAGACCAAGCTTGCCTGATTCTGCCAGTATTTTGTATCATAGTACTCACTTCGGATCTGTTTAATGGAATTCACCGTAACGCCGGAACCCATGCTTCCGTATTTTGCATTGACACGAAGTGCATCCGATGCGGAAAGATTTGCTGCCTGTCTGCTGTATCCCTTTGTCTGTTCGTTTGATATATTATTGGCGGTGGTATTAAGTGCTGCCTGATACGCACTTAAGCCTGACGATGCAATTGTTAATCCAAAAAATTGTGAAGGCATCCTCTCACCTCTCTCTTTCTGCTATGTAATCTGTGAAAGTAACTGTTTTTGTTCCGCTAAAAAATCCGGTCTTTATGAGCCAAGCTGTGTGATCATGGATTCGATCATTTCATTCACCACATTGATAAATCGGCTGGATGCATTATATGCATTCTGGAACTTGATCATCTTGGTCAATTCTTCATCAGAAGAAACTCCCATAACCTGTGATCTCTGATTATCTACAGCTGTCACTGTTCCGGAAAGACTTTTCGCGGTGGATTCATAAACGGAACCGATCGTTCCAAATGCTCCCACCATATTATTATAGTAATCAATAAATGTAACTTTATTCGTATCATCCGGATCCAGGGTAAGATACTCACCCTTCCAGAGAGCTGCTACTTTCTGGGCGAGATCATAATTCACTTTCCCATTTTGTGAAAGATGTGGAAGCAGCGACTCCTGTTCTACCAGCTTATCATTTACACTGACACTCGCTAATGTATACTGTTTGGAAGTATCTGTCTCACTCTCTTCATTGTATACATAATAATCGTTGGTAACGGTATTGCCATTGGCATCTGTCTCCTGCACAGAAACTTTGGTATAACGCTCTGTACCAAGTCTTGTGAACAGCTCCTGTGGCGGGATCTGTTTGTCACTTCCGGTAGAGCAGTTTTTCGTATCCAGCACTTTCATTCCGGATGTGATCGTAACGGTATTACCATTCGCATCTGTTCCGGTAAGGGATGCTGTATTTCCGGTAAGTTCTCCAAGTGTTGTATTCGGACAAAGTGTATCATTAATCGCTGTGATCATCCCATGTACTAACTGATCTAACTGCGCCTGTGCCTGTAACATGACAGACATTCCTGTTGCAATGGAATCTGCTGTCGATCTGTTATATTCATCTGATGTCAGTCCCACAATATCTTTATAAGTTGCTTTTCTGTCTCCTCGTGCCAGGATCAGTGCTTTTAATTCTCCAAGATCATTATTAAGATCCGAGGAGATCGGTGTTGTAAAGCTGAATACATTGTCGTAATCGCCGTTCTCGATATCGGAAAGATGTGTCCAGTAAGGTGTGACAAATCCCGTGATCTCATCACGGTTCTTCCCCATCTCGTAACATCTTGCCTCGTCTACAAATTCAACACCTTCGACACTTACCTTTACAATCCCATCAGAATTCTCTTTGTAACTGATATCTACATAAGAAGCGAGTTCATCCAGCGCATTATCTCTCTCATCACGCAATGTCATTGCAGTCTCAACATTACCCGATTCTACTTTCTGGATTTCCAGATTCAATTTAAAAATGGTATTTCCCAGCTCATTGATTCGATCAATATCATCTGAAATCTGTGTATTGATCGTGCTCTGGTAGTCGGAAAGTCCCGTATAGACTGCATTGGATCTGCTGACAAACAGATTGGCCTTCTGAATGACCAGATTCTGCTGTACACTGTCATCCGGAGCTTTTGCCCATTCCTGAAAAGCTGTCCAGAAATCTTCCAGAGTTGTCTGGAAAGCCTGTCCCTGTAACTCCTGATAAAAAGTGTAAACTTCATCCACTGCCTCATACGTGGCTGCATAAAATGCCTGACGTCCTGATGCGTTTCGATATGATTTATCCAGAAAAATATCCCTCGCATGCACTACATCACCGATCTTCATGCCAAGACCGGACTGCTGCTGACTGATCGATGCAGTTGTATTGAAGGTTGTGTAGTTTCTGTCTACCTGTAAAACCTGCTGACGTACATAACCCTTGGTATTTACGTTCGCAAGGTTGTTTGATGTTGTATTTAAAGCATTCTGGGAATTCTGTAATCCCGATGCTCCGATATATAAGCTTCCAAAGCCGTTAGCCATGGTGCTCCCTCCTTACATGTTACTGTTTTGCGTCAAAGCACTGCTGCCAAGCAGATCACCTGTATTGCAGGCGTTCTTATTATAGTTGCGGTCTCAGGTGCCTGTCGCATACTCTTAAGCAATGTAAGGTCAAACTCCACCATCTCTAATGCCTGATTTAAAAGGATCTCATTCTGTTCATTAATGGCTGCCATCTCTTTTCCTGTCTGTAACAACCGCTCCTTTACTTCCATGAGCTGTTTCTGCTCGACCGGCTGTTCCTCCAGATAAGAAATCATCTTTGTGATCGTAACCTCCCCCCGGATTCCTGCCAAGAACCGTCGCCATATCATTCAGCACTCTGGCTCTCTTCTTCGCCAGATTCTGCAGATTGCTGGCAGCCTCCTGCTCTGTCGCGGTGATCTCATCCAGCGTCTTAATATCCGCCCGGATCACCACTTCCCTCTTTTTCTTTCCGAGTTCGATCAATCCCTGATACTGTTCTTCTTCCTGGTTCAGAACATTGATCAGGTCTTCCATTAAACTAGCCAAAATTCATCCTCACTTTTACATTAATGATGTGTTGTACTTTTCCAATAATTTTTCCGCAAAATCTGCAGTATCCACGGAATAATTACCAGAGTTAACCTTTGCTTTTAGTTCTGCGACTTTATCTTCCCTGATATCTGCTGCTTCAGTGACTGCCTGTTTTGCGATCTGATAATCTCTGCCAAAAGACGAGATCTGTACTTCATCACGTCCATGCCTTGCATTCTCTGTCTTCTGTAACTTTGCTGCGCTTGTCGTCTTGTATACCTGCGCGATCTGATTATAAGCATCTATACGCATATGAGGCATCTCCTTTCTTCCTTGAAATTCGCTTTCACGTTATTTATCGGACATTTTTTGATTTTCCTTAGAGTAAAATCAGTAATTATTACGTTCTGACCGTTCTCCGTCTGTAAATCAGATTTCCGTTTTGCTCACAACCAGCATATCGCCACTTTCCAGCCGGATATTTCCGTGCGGGATAATGACCTGCTCTCCTCTCTGGATCATGATCACTAACGTATTCTCTTTCTTTGGAATCTCTGATAACAATTTTCCTTTATACTTACTGTTTTCATCCACATAAATCTCAACAAGTGATACACCCTCGACATGATCCGGCGAAGTTGCGCTTAAGACCAGAACATCGTTTTCGAGAAGCCTGGTATCCCCATTTGGGATGATATTCTCTCCATTTCTTTTTAATAATACGACCAGTGTCTCCGGCGAAGTGTCAGCTCTTTTAATGTTTTTCCACACCAGTGATGGCTCTTTGGAATACTGAGCTGGATAAACTGCACCGGAACTTCATCGGAATAATCATTAAACGTTTTCATGACATCGCCTTTTTCATCGATCATATCCAGCTTCTTTGCCACAAGCGGCAATAACGAGCCCTGAAGCAGGATAGAAAACAGCACGATCATAAAAACAATATGGAACACATCATTTTCTGTTTCCACTGCCATCTCTGCCATAAATTGCAAACACGATAGACGCTGCACCCCTCAAACCTGCCCACGACACCAGAAGCTGTTGTGAAATTTTTCCTTTAAACGGTGTGAGTACAAGTGCAACTGCCACCGGTCTTGCCACAAATGTCAGAAATACTGCGATCAAAAGTGCCGGAAGCACCACCTGCGGCAGTCTCGATGGAAATGCCAGAAGTCCAAGCAGAAAGAAAATGAGCATCTGCATCAATCCGGTCAGTCCGTCAAAAAAGTTTACCAGATTCCGCTTGTTGCGGATCTCGGTATTTCCGAGCACAATTCCCACAATATAGACACTTAAAAATCCATTTCCACCAAAAACTGCCGGAAGTGCGTACCCGATCACTGCAATTCCGACCACAAAAACCATGTCAAATCCTGCGGTCGAAAACTTAATTTTTTTCAACAGCAGCACTGCAGCTGCTGCGATCAACCCACCAAAAAAATGCCAAAAAGCATCTGTTTTACAATGAGAAGTCCAATCTGTCCACCACTGGCGCTGCCCTGCGCGATCGCAATAAATGTCACCGTGAGCATATATGCGCACGGATCATTACTACCACTTCCACTTCCAGAAGGGAAGCCGTATTATAACGCAGACTCAGCCGTTTGATCGCAGCACTGAGAATACGGACGCCGCATCTGTGGAACCGATCAGTGCACCGATCAGCATACTTTCCACCCATGCGATATGTAAGGCGTAATGACAGAAAACTCCGGTAAGTGCAGCTGTTATCACAACTCCGGCCGTCGATAACAGCCCTGCCTTTACCGCAACGGACTTCGCCTGCTGCCAGTTCGTTCCAAAACCACCATAAAACATAATGAAGATCAATGCGACCGTACATATCTGCTCTGCAAACGCATAATTATCAAACGGAATCTTTAAAATCCCATCCGAACCAAACAGCATTCCAAGCAAAATGAACGCAAGCAGCATTGGAATTCCAAGTCTGCTTGACACCTTGCTCAGGAATACACAGGCAAAAATAACTACCGCTGTAATAAGAAGATATGTTGTCATAAAGTGACCTCCTTTATAAATGCATGGTTTCTTTTGCTACTTTTGTCCGCAGGAAATCACCTCTCCCAGATCTGTGCTATTTTTACCTGATCAGCAGATATGCTGTGTATACAATATACAAAAGTACACAGACCGCGCTTCCCATCTTGACATTGTCTTTTTGGTCTTTGCCAATACAAACAAAATAACTGCGCTGATCAATAGAATGATACAGTCCGTCAGGGATTCTCCTAACACATTGAGTGGTGAAATTGTTGCTGACATACCAAGGATAAAAAGAATATTGAAAATATTTGATCCGATCGCATTGCCCAGTGCAAGACCACTGTCTCCCTTTCTGGTTGCAACGATGGACGTCACAAGCTCCGGAAGTGATGTTCCGATCGCTATGATCGTAAGTCCGATAAGTTCTGGCTGACACCAAAATTTGCTGCGATCACACAGGCATTATCCACCACAAGATCCCCACCAAAAATAACCGCCACAAGACCGCCTGCCATAAACACAATACTTTTTGGCAGCGACAGTACCTTACAATCCTCACCAGTTTCACGATTTTTCAAAGCAGAATAAATCATGCTTACAATATATGCTGCCATTCCTGCCAATAGAATCAGACCTTCGATACGGCTCAGTTTCCATCCATAAACATGAAACAGAGAATCATTGTGATCACAATGTTGAGAGGCATATCTCTTTTTAAAATATCGAGATTTGTCTTAAAACTTGCTAAGAACGCACAGATACCGACCACCACAAGACCGTTAAAAATATTCGAACCGACAACATTGCTGATTGCAATGTCATTATTGCCTGTGAGCGCCGCATTAATGCTGACAGATGCCTCCGGGGCACTGGTTCCCATCGCAACAATGGTAAGACCAATGATGACGCTCGGTACTTTCATGATTTTGCGAGAGAAGAACTTCCCTCCACGAAAAAATCTGCACCTTTTACTAAAAGTAACAAAACCAACGAGTAACAGTAAATATTCCATAACGCCTTCCTTTCCTGCGATAAAGGATTGATTATGAAAAGAGACCTTTATCGCATCAAAAACAATTTTTGAGTGATAAAAGTCTCGTTACTTACAATAATAACCGGCCTTTCAGCGTGATGACGACTACTATTCCATCCGAAGATGCTAACTACTCCCTCTTATATTTGTTAGTTTAATATAAGAATGCCTGTCCTGTCAATTTCGTTATAAAAATTTTTCCAAATCTTAACTATTTTTTTTATTAATTCTGCCGCAGTATCTGCTCTTTTTCCAGCATCGGATAATGGATCAGTCCACTTCCATCCAGATCTTCCCTGTGCATATCCACCGCTGTGATCTGGCGGTTCGTATAAGTTGTGTAATAATAAATACCTTTTGTGGCGTTACAACAGGAAGTATAAATCGTAATCTCATATTTTCCTTCTGCCACTTCACAGCATCCTCTCTGCTGCTCCACGGATCCTAAAATATGGAAAAACTGACCAACGCTCTCCTCCTCCGAATCACCGGAAACAGAGTTCATTTTCGTAAAAGCCACCCGGGCAAAACGGGATGCACTGGAAAGATCTCCCGGCAGGCCCAATGCTCCCATGCCACGGCTATAGCATTCCAACGGAAGTTTCTCAGAAAAATGGTTTTCCGGCTGTCTTGGTGAAAGTCCCCTGTAATTGTTCAACAGAAACATCTGCTGGTCAAATGGTGGGTTATTTGTCATAACGCCCGCCGGATTGTCGTAAATTTTCAGCCCATCCTTCATGGATTCGACTGTGACAACCTCATCAGCGTCCGCAATGATCCAGTGCAGGGAAGCCGCCGGCATATTTTCCGCAAAAGGTGTTCCGGTAATGTTGATCTTAGCCAGCAGTTCCCGTACTTCCTTCATATTGGCACACTGTCCCAACACCCACGGAATAAATTCAAAGGAGGCAACATTTTCTTTTCCCTCTGTCACTTCCGGGAAATACGCATTTCCGACAAAATTCAGTCCTGCCATCCGACGCCTTTTTCGTTGACCGCATCATAATACAGCGGATAGTCTGCTGCAACATGCGCCATTCCTATGATCGCATAATGGTTTGCCACATCCCCCATATGCCGGAAATGAAACGGATAATTGCGCGGTGTCACTGCAATCTGCTCTCCATAAGAAAATTCATAATCTAACGTTCTTCCAAAATAAAAATCTTTTGTTTTATAAGTTGCTGCTGTACACATAATTTTCTCGCAACGATTCCTTACGAATCCCTGCTTCCCTCCTGATCTTATATTTATTTTAAGTCCTGAAACCTTGACTTTTTGCTCTTTTCTCTTATATTTTCCTTAATCGGGGAGGAATTATACCACGGTCAAAAATGTTTGTCAAAAAGTCTTGCAGTGCGAATTCTTTATTGAATATCCAAATCCAAATGTGCTATAGTATCGCTGACAGACTTATTCGTATTAGAGTCCATTCCTTATGGGGGATTAGTATGTACTTACAAAAGGAAGAAACTATTTTAATTGTTGATGACTCAAAATTTCAACGTGCAATTATAAAAGAGATGCTCGGAGAACATTTTCATCTCGAAGAAGCCACTTCAGGCGAAGAATGTTTAATGATCCTTGAGAAAAGCAGCCATCTGATCGACCTCGTTTTACTTGATCTGGTAATGCCGGGGATTGACGGATTCGAAGTTCTGCGACGCAGACAGACGATGGATGCATTTAAAGATATCAATTTTGCAGATGTATCTGATACAACAGATTCCGGCAATTTATATGGGATACGATAAAAGATGCAAACCCGAATCACGTATGCCCGGTCATTGCAATCTGTAGGGAGGGCTCTTTAGACCAGATACAGACAGCAGTTTCCTCGGAAATCATTGACGATCTTCTTTTTTCACCGTTGGAAGTCTCTGTTTTAAAACGCCGGATCAACGCAAATATTCATCCTGATAAAAATAATGAAGCCGATGCGTAAGCATCGGCTGTTTTTATATACTATGTATTTTCAGTATGTCTGCAATCCGGGTACCCTGTGCAGCCCCAGAATTCCCCGAAACGTCCATTTCTTTTTTTCATCGGAAGCCCACATTCCGGGCAGATTTTTTCTTTCGACTGCTTTTTTCCTGCCGGCATTTTCTCCAATTCTTTTGCCAGATACTCAAATACCTGCTGATTCATCTTGCAGTCTGTCAGCGCCCTGTGTGCACCTCTTGTTGAAATTCCATAATGCTCTGCAAGATCGCTGAGTCTCCTGTGCCGCCACTCCGGGAAACAGAGCTTTGCAACCCGCAGCGTATCAACATAATCATTCGTTAATTTCTGCTGGAAAAGCCGCTCACAATCCCGATATAAAAATTTCATATCAAATGTCTGGATATTATGACCTACCAGAATATCATCTCCGGCAAATGTTAAAAACTCAGGCAGCACCTGCCCAAAATCCGGCTCATTTGCCACCATCTCATCCGAAATATGATTAACCATACTCGCGGCATACGGAATCGGTCTTTTCGGATTCACAAGCTGGCTAAACTCCTCAACAACTTTTCCACTCCGTACTTTTACCGCTGATATTTCAATGACTTCATCATAAATACAAGATGTCCCGGTCGTCTCCAAATCAAAGAGTACATAATCCGGTACATATCCGCATATCATCTTTCCTTTTTTATTTCCTAACATATCTTCTGCTTTCTAATTATTTGAACTGCCAAATATTTTTCTGTGTTTAATTATTATTCACTTAATCTTGTACCGCATTTCGGGCAATATTCAAAATCTTCCGTTGTGGAAAATCCACAATTTCTGCAGCGTTTCATGCTATATCCGTACCCTTGCTGATTCATCCTTCTTAAATGTTGTGGCAGAATTTCCACATCTTCGCCTGCTGCAATTCTTTTTCCTACTTCCGCATCCAATTCGTACACCGTATTACAGCAACTCGTCTGCACATAATAATGCTATTCCATTTAAAACACGGAATAAAGAATAAAGATAATACTGTATACGTCATAGAAACCTGAAATCTTCCATACTTTCCACAAATATCACAAATGATCTGTTGGTGAAAGTCAAAATCCTTTCTTCCGTCCGTGATTCCCATCATAAAAAACATGTTGCCTACCTTCTTTTTCTAAAATTCATCTTGCTTATTCCATAATTTTACTTCCAAAATACGCAGATAGCAACGTTAATATACATTATAATTTCCAGAAGAAATCCGCTACGCCAATCATTTTAAAGATTCCCAAAATTCCTTTTACGATCCATCCCATCATTTTAAATGCAATAATAATAGGAAAAAACATTAAGTAAACTAACAATTCTAACATACGCTGCTCCTTTCATATATCGAAACATTTTTTAAGCTTGGATTTTGTCTTTCCAACATGGCAAACAGTGTGTCCATTCTTTTCACAGCCTCTCGCTTCACTTTTCGCTCTGCCTGTTTATAATATTTTTTCTGCTTTTTCGTGCGTCTCGGAAGATTATGGTAATCATCCTGAATTACAACCTTGGCTTTGTCATGCGCATCTATGTACTCTACTAATTTTACTAACGAGTCTGTCTGTTTCACATCTTTTTGTCTGTGAAATTCTCCTCGGATAAGTTCCTGATAATCTGTGTTAGCTTCAAATATATTTCTATGATATAAAAGGTATTTATCTATATCATCTTTTAAATAAATTTTCCAAAAACCAATTTTCGTTTTTATATATAATGTTTCTGTATAATCATCAAATTTAAATTCCATTTCTTTTTTGTGTGTCCAGGATAACATTTGCGCTTTACGAGTTCTGACATCTCCTCTGAGTCCTGCGCAATATTTACACTCACAATAACCTTCTTTTTCTGCTTGTTCAACTTTTATTTCCAATCGATTTTGAAATTTGATTCTTTCTGCATATATGCAGCCCATTTTGTGATAAATTTTTCTTTTCTTTGGTGCTTCACTACTTATTACAACTAACATATCCATATCCTCCGTTTCCAACTGAAATCAACTTTTCTTGTTATCTCCAATTGTACTCATCATCTGTCCTATAAATCGTACTAAAAAAAGGTGTTTTGACAAGTTATTGTTTACATAACTCTATCAAAACACCTTTTTCTTATTAAAATTATTCTTTTTATTTATTCGTCATCTTCATTTTCTTAAGATAACTATTTTTCAGCTCATTTTCTTCCCGCAGCTTTTCGTTTTCGTCCTTGAGATACTGCATATATTCCCGCGCAAGCTTCAAACCACAGCGCACTGCAACATCATCATGCTTTTCCATCTCATCCAGCCACTGAAGAATGATTTTTCCCGAATATCGTTATACTCACTCTTTTTTGCAAATACATGATTCATTCCTCTTCTTCTGATTTAACATAAAATGTTATCGTTACTGCACACTTGTACCTCATTTGAACATCATATTATTTTCCGTACACACAGCGTTCTCTGCCTGGCATATCTTCTCCTTTGACGTAACGCGCATTAAATTCCATATTGATTTCCCGCAGCTCTCTTTTCCCGTCAATATAGTCTTGATACATTTCTGCCAGCCCGGACATACAGCCATCACAGCTTGCTTCAATATTTCCAAGAGATTCCTTGACAATTGCCTCTCTCTCTTCTTTTGTTGTTTCTGAAATTAAATACATTTTTCTACCTCACTATACCATCTGTACGAGCCACACATTGCTTCGTACCATAAAATAACCAATTGCTACTTTTATAAGTTCTGTCGCCTGCACAAAAAAATAAAACGCTCACAATTCCAAGTCCTGTGTAATGTGCCAACACAAATGCTGTCGGAACTACAACCACCCAGGTAAAAACCGAATCAAACAAAAAAAGTGACCAGCGTTTTTCCTCCGGAGCGCAACGTAAAATAAGAAGCATGACTAAAGGAACAAAATGGCATAATAATTGCCGAAACTGCAATAAAACTGGTTGCAAGCTCTTTGATCTGTTCAGAAGTATTATAAATCTGTGGAAAAAATCTACCGATCACAAGCATCACGCCCGCCACAAGCGCACAGCAGAATACACTGAAAACAATCATTTTATTATCTGCGTCTTTCGCTTTTTTCAGTTCACCAGCCCCAAGATACTGACCAACCACAATGCTGATACATGCTCCAAGCTGGATATAGATAATGTTAAACAGATTCGTGATCGTAGTTGCAATATTAAGACCTGCCACAACTTCCAATCCTCGAATGGAATAACACTGGGTAACGGTTGTCATACCTGCTGCCCATAAAACCTCGTTGAACATAAGTGGGAAGCCTTTGATAATAATTGCCTTCAATTCCCCTTTTGGCATTCCAAATCCGGTGTACGCACCTTCCAGATACCTGTTTTTCTCCTTGTGGGAATGTGCCCAGATAATAATGATAAATGCTTCTATGTAGCGTGCGATCACAGTTGCCAGTGCTGCACCAATAACTCCTAATTTTGGAAATGGTCCAATTCCGAAAATAAACAGATAGTCCAAAACCGCATTGCTTCCAACCGCTACAAAACTTGCGATCATCGGCACCAACGTCTGCCCGGTTTCTTTAATATTAGTAGCATAGGACTGGTTTACCGCAAATGGAACCAGACCAACCATCATAATGCCCAGGTATTCCAGACCATACTGCAGTGCCACCTCGGTTGCTCCACTTCCTGCCGTGTCGGTGAGATACAGGGAAATCAGATCTGCTCCTTTTGTCGCAAATAATAATATCGTTAATCCCGTTACAAGCAACGTTGCATACAATTTAAAACGGAAAGAATACATATGTCCCTTATGATTTCCTTTTCCGTAATACTGTGCCCCAAAAATGCTGGCTGCAGATGCCGCACCAAATATTGCCAGATTGTATACAAGAATCAACTGATTGACAATTGCAACGCCGGACATTTGCTCGGTTCCCAACTGTCCTACCATAATGTTATCCAGAAAACTGACCATATTCGTTATGGCATTTTGTAAAATCATTGGCAACGCAAGATAAAGATACCTTTTGTAAAATGCAGCATCGCCAATATATTTTTCCTTAAATCGTGTTAACATATATTTTTCCTTTATTACATATAAAATCTATTTTTTCTACATCTTCCGCTAATTATAATTTGTCCTCACAAATATATCAATCCCTCTTGTATTCTTTTACAGAACTTATGCAGTTTTATATGCAGGATTATAGCCTTAGCCTTTCGCCTGTCTCAAGTTATACACAGTCGCCGAGCCAATGACAAGCACCGCTCCAAAAATGGACAACACACCTATTGCCTCTCCACAAAAAATTGCTACTAGGATAGGATTTAAAATCGGTTCGATCGTAGAAGTCAGCGATGCTGTCACTGGTGAAACACGATCTAATCCTCTGGATAAAAATACATATGACAACCCGAACTGTACAATTCCTAATACCAGAACATATCCCCAGACGGTTGGCGTGAACACTGTCTCTCGCATTAAAAATGGAATTCCCACCACAATACTGATCAGATGAGAGACCATAAGCGACGATTCAAAATCTCCGCCCGGGAATTTTTTGATCAAAAACACACCTGCGTAGGTCACTCCCGACACAATTGCAAGGATATTTCCCGCCATTCCGCCTGTGCTGAGCGATTCAAAAAAGAAGCAGAAAATTCCACATAACACAAGAATGCAGGTTAAAACTGCGTCCTTTTTTTGGTTTTTGCCTATATACGATCCACACGATCAAAATCAAAAGACCGGTTCTGTAAACTGCAGTACAATTGCATTTGCTGCGGTTGTCATCTTTGTCGCCATCACGAATGTCAATGCCATGACAAAATTTAAAACCGCTCCAAGCAGCACCATTTGTTAAAAACAAACTTTCTCCCTGTGTTCTCTGATAAGCAAATATCAGAATAAATGATAAAACGCTTCGCACCATGTTGATCGACAACGAATTCCACGGAATCGATTTGATCAGCACTCCGCCCAGACTGAAACAGATTGCTGACAGTAATACATACACGGTACCCTGTAAACTATTTTTATTGTATTTCTTTTCACTCATAACGTATCTTATTATTCAAAATCTATGAAATAATATTCTCCTTCTCTGCTTATCTTACATCCATCTGATCAATCCATAAACGACCAGCAAAACTGCCAGATATCCCACATTGGCAATCGTAAACCACCTGAAATATTTTCCTTTCTGTTCGTTATAGTGATGTGCATAAATTTTATATGAGATCAGACTTGCCATTGATGCAATCAAGGTACCAAGCCCTCCAATATTTACACCCACTAATAATTTTGCATAATCCCTTGTAAATCCAGAAAGTAATAAGGCTGCTGGAACGTTACTGATCACCTGGCTTGCAGCGATACCGACTCCAACTTCCCGTCCACTCACAAACTCCTGTAACACATTCCTGATTGTCTCAATTTCTCCTATATTCCCAGTAAAAATAAAAAAAAGCGATAAATGTGAGAATTAAACTGTAATCTACCGTTTTCAACACCTGTCTGTCCATGATAAAGACCGTCACAAACACAACAATGAAAGCCACATAGTACGGCAATACTCTCACAACGACAAGCAGACTCATCAGAAATAAAATCAGATAAACTGCATTTTTTTGATGTGTTTTTCTTCGAAGATGTAACCTTTCTTTTTCAATTTCATGGTCGCCGTTATTTTCTTCGAGTGTAAATTCAATCTTCTCTTTTTTTCTGCATACAACAGCAACGGATAACAGCAGCAATATACCGGATGTTAACGTATATGGACCTATTATTCCTATAAATGTTGACATTTTCATCTCTGCAAGATTGTAAAGATATAAATTTTGCGGATTTCCAATAGGTGTCAGCATACTTCCAAGATTGGCTGCGAGTGTCTGAACTATGATTACCGGTATTAATAATTTGTCCTGATTACATTTCCGCAAAGTCAGCATTGCAAAAGGAACAAATGTAATCAATGACACGTCATTCGTAATAAACATGCTAAAGAAAAAACATAAAAAGACCAACACAAGCGATAACTGCATTGTATTTTTTGTTCTTTTTAATAGGCTGCTTCCAATCATATCAAACAAGCCATTTCTCTGAAGTCCTGCCATAACCGTCATCAGGCTTAATAAAATGCCCAAGACGCGGAAATCAATATAGTTTACATAATTCAATGTTGTTTTACAAAAAAAGCGGATACCATTGCAAGTGTCATTGCCACGCATAATACCGTATCTTTTTTTATAAAACCTATTACTTTTTCTTTCATTATTAAATTCTCCAACGCTGTTTTTTGATCTGTTCTTCTTTTCTCAAATAAGCAGCCTCATCCATAAAAGATATTAGTTCAAGAGTCCAAGCCTGTCTAATGCATGGTAAAGCCCATCTTCATCAATATGTGATGTTACCATGTCGGCTCTCTTTTTGACTTCTTCCCTTGCATTTCCCATCGCAATGCCAATTCCGGCATAATCCATCATCTGCAGGTCGTTTGGTCCGTCTCCGATTGCGATACTGTCCTCTCTGGGAATCCCCACATATTCCAGATAACGCTTCATCCCGGTTGCTTTATGGATGCCGTTGATTCCAACTTCGCCACAGTAATCATCCGCCCCGCTCAGGCTTAGTGCCACTACATCAAAATAAGGCTCCAGATCTGCATGCACTCTCGCCACTCCAATGTGCATCATATAGAATCAGTTTCTTTCCTTCTCATTATTCCAGACATCTTCCTGAATAAAAAAATTCACCTACAAGCTGACGCAGATGCTCCTCCGTGATTCCCATATCGCTCATAATTTTTAAAATCTGCTGTTCGCTCCGTTTATTCATGACAACTCCTGCATCTGTCTGGAAGCAGTAAACAAAATTATTTTTTTCCATATAATCTACAATAAATTTTCTGTGTTCTTCATCAATGACAGCATGATAAATTTCTTTTCCACCTGCGATCACCTGTGCTCCGGCTGCCGTAACCATTCCACTGAATCCAAGATCCAATAGCATCTGCGGCAATTGAAAAAGACTTCGTCCACTGCACACGACCAGTTTGTGGCCGTTCTCTACCGCCTTTCTGATCGCAATTTGGGTTGATTCCGGGATAATGCCTTTATCGTTTACAATTGTTCCGTCTACATCTAAAAATACAACTTTCTGATTCATACTTTTTCCTGTTCTCTATTTTTTCGACTGTGAAATTACTATCACAATGTAAAAATTATTTTATACATTTTTTCACAAAACAACAAGAGGTTATCACACATAAACACATTTTATCACAGACGCACTCTATCATACATCTGAATATGCCTATGCACTGACAACCTCCTGTCTTTGCGCAATTTATTAATTTTAGATATTGAAGGTCAACTGTGTTGTACCTCTAATGATGTAAACCTTCTTATTTGATATATCCGGCTTTTACTAAAGGATTCTTAATCATCGGTGCTACAATGATCGCCACGATCATTTTTGCGATTATCACCAATTATAAATGGGATCACACCAGCCATCAAAGCTGCCTGGAATGTCATTTCTGCCTCATAAGCAAGCCATGCTGTTCCAAGTGCATAACAGACTGCTGTTCCTAAAACCATTCCAACAAAATACATCACTCTTTTTCCCGGAAACTTCTCAATAAACCAGCCACTGATCATTGCCAGAAAAATAAATCCGATCAGATAACCACCTGTCGGTCCAAATAATTTTGCTGGGCCTGCCGAAAAACTTGAAAACACCGGAACTCCAACTAAGCCGATCAATAAATAAATCACATAAGACACCGTTCCTTTTTCCATCCAAGCAATATTACGGTAAAATAAATTGCAAGATTTGTCAGGGAAATTGGAACCGGTCCGATTGGCACTGATAATGGTCCTAAAATACAGGTAACTGCGGTCATCAAAGCATCATTGCAATCGTTGATGTTGATATCTTTTTCTCATTCATTGTTAACTTCTCCATACACTTTTATTTGAGCAACCGTTCTGTCTATCAGTGAATACGTCTAACACGCAAAAATAGTGTTACTGTTTATGCGTACCTCGTTCCAATAACGCTTCGCTCGTACTCACTTATTCTATAAAATATCGTTTCAATTGTCAACCTGTATTTTATTTTAAGTTAACATTATTCATTTAACAATTATTACACCCATATTCTTGTACCAAATTGTCAGACATGATAACATGTAAATATAGTGCTGTTTTAGATAGAACTGTTTTTATCATTGATTAGAGAGTTCAACTCTTTCATAACAATAGCAGGAAAACATATAGGAGCATTTGACATGTTAAAAGAATACAAATCCATGACACAAGAAGAAATGTACACTCTCGTACATGAAATATATATAGAAGGTTGTATGGAAAACGCCAGAGAAAAATATCCGGATGCAACTGACTTAACTACCGCAATCCAACAGGAAGAGGATTCCTTTGTCTGCTTTTTGCAGGATTTTTTTACTTTGCCGGAAAATACTTATTATGTTCTGGAAAAAAACAATATGCCTGTAAGTGCTGCCAGATTAAGTAAAATAAATGATTTTTATTATCTGGAAGCTTTAGAGACACCACCCAAATACCGAAAAAAGGGATACGCCTCCGAACTTTTAAATGAAATGATAACACATCTTCATCAGCAAGGTTCTGTTGATATCCGTGATTGTGTAAGTAAAACAAATACCGCCTCCCTCGCAACCCACAAAAAAATGCGGCTTCTTTATTGCAGAGGAAAACGGTATCTATTATCCTTCCAATACGGTTAATAACAAAACTTACGGTATGCGGTATTTTATCCGATAAAGCCGGCAAATCCGCATAATAACACGATGACACCAAGAATGATACGGTACCATCCAAACACTTTGAAATCGTGTTTCTTAATATATCCCATTAAAAATTTAATTACAACGAGCGACACTGCAAATGCAACAATCATTCCCACCACAAGGATTACACCTTCCTGAGAAGTCATAGTTGCGTTCATCAAAAACTTTGCACCTTTCAAAAGACTGGCTCCAAACATAACCGGAATTGCAAGGAAAAATGTATATTCCGCTGCAACAGTTCTGGAAACCCCAAGTAATAATGCTCCGACAATTGTAGCTCCGGAACGCGATGTTCCTGGAAAAACCGCTGCGATCAGCTGAAACATTCCTATCCAGAATGCCAATTTATAATCAATTCCGACAAGGTATTCACCTTTGCCTTTTTTCCTCTGTGATAATTCTCGATCACAATAAAAGCTATACCAAACAGAATCAGCATAATTGCTACTGTCTGATAATTGTAAAATAATGCTTCCAACTGCTCATCAAAAAGTACGCCTACGATTGCTGCCGGTACGCAGGATACTAAAATGTGAAACCACAGTTTAAATATATCCCATTTTATATACGCACCTGCGCCAGTTTTCGCCAATGGTTCCTTGTTATCCTTTTTTCCAAATGGCCAGATCTGATTCCAGAATAAAATTACAACTGCAAGAATTGCTCCGAGCTGGATCACGACTTCAAACATACTGTAAAATTCATCCGATACATTCAACGATACAATCTCATTTAGAAGAATCATATGTCCTGTGCTGCTGATTGGAAGCCATTCTGTAATACCTTCCACGATACCAAATAATATTGCTTTTAAAATTTCTATCATTTTTCCCGCCTTGCCTGATCCTGGCAAATACCTTTCTTTCTTTTTATGCTTCATAAATGAAAAAGAACCCATATTGCTATGGATTCTTAAGAGGCGACAACCAGATTCGAACTGGTGATCAGGGTGTTGCAGACCCACGCCTTACCGCTTGGCTATGTCGCCATATTATTAAATTATGCATCACTGCTAGTGACTCCCGACGGGAATCGAACCCGTGTTAACCGCCGTGAAGGGCGATGTCTTAACCGCTTGACCACGGAGCCGATTATTCATTGAGCTCCCCGAGTAGCTCGAACCTACAACATCACGGTTAACAGCCGTGCGCTCTACCATTGAGCTATCGAGGAATATATAGTTACTAACAACTCCGTAGTACAGAAAATGACGTAGATTGGTACGTCACTTAATTACTATATATCATAACTGTTAAAATTGCAATACTTTGTAAGTTATTTTTTGTACATTCAAAACTTCATACAGATTCCGAGTTTATTTGGTCAAGCCCTCGATCGATTAGTAACAGTCAGCTCCATGTGTTGCCACACTTCCACCTCTGCCCTATCTACTTGTAGTCTTCAAGGGATCTTACCCACTTTTGTGAGGGATATCTCATCTTGAGGGGGGCTTCACGCTTAGATGCCTTCAGCGTTTATCCCTTCCGGACTTGGCTACTCTGCCATGCCGTTGGCCGA
>ENA-OQER01000369-OQER01000369.1-human-gut-metagenome-genome-assembly--contig:-NODE-369-length-25101-cov-13.262113_pt1 | contig 25101 bp, 30 predicted proteins | sample MGYA00242797_ERZ504639 | MGnify/ENA primary metagenome ERZ504639 (study PRJEB26092, sample SAMD00036306) | human gut metagenome | host: Homo sapiens | study: EMG produced TPA metagenomics assembly of...
AAAATAAAATAATATATATGACACAGCAAGAAATGCTGATGAGGCAATGGGTGGATAAACTGAACCAGCCTCGGAGGCTTACTATAACGGTAAGGGAGAACTGATGAGCGACTACGAATGGGACGCTCTGTTCGACCGGCTGAAACTGATGGAGGAGGAAACGGGGATCACCCTGCCCGACTCGCCTACTGCCAAGGTGTCGGAAGACAACGTGGCGGGACAGAAGGAGGAACATGAGTTCCCTGCCTGTCGCTTGCCAAGACGAAGAGTGTGGCAGAACTGGTGAAATGGGCTGACGGAAGGTGTATCTGGCTGTCGTGGAAACTGGACGGTCTGACTCTCGTCGTGACCTACGACAACGGTAGGCTGACCAAGGTGGTGACTCGTGGCAACGGGCATATCGGTACCAACATCACTCATCTGGCGCCTGCCATCGCGGGTATTCCTCAACAGATAGACGAGAAGGGACACTTGGTGATTCGTGCGAGGCGGTGATCTCCTATCCTGACTTCGAGCGATTTGTGTTGGAGACGGAGGGCGACTATGCCAATCCACGCAACCTGGCCTCGGGTTCGCTGGCCCTGAAGGACATCGAGGAGGTGAAGCCACGACATCTGCAGTGGATTCCCTTTACCTTAGTATATACGGAGCACGACATCACTTCGTGGGGCGAGAGGATGGACTTCCTCGTTTCGCTGGGCTTCAATCCCGTGGAGCGCGAACGCATCGACCACCCTACTGCTGAGAATATCCAGGCGGTGGTGGACCTCTTCACCCACAAAGTGACGAACAAGGAGTTCCCCTTCCCTGTCGACGGTCTGGTGATAGCCTACGATGATACGGCGTTTGCTGCTACGGGGTCGGTGACAGGCCATCATGCTACACGTGCGGGCTATGCCTTTAAATGGCAGGACACGCATGCCGACACTATTCTGGACCACATTGAATGGTCGTGTGCCGCTAATACGATTTCGCCCGTGGCTGTCTTCACGCCTGTGGAGTTGGAGGGTACTACCGTGCAGCGTGCCTCGCTCTGTAACATCAGTGAGTGTGAGCGTCTGGGCATCGGGGGCAAGGGTACGCGTCTGCAGGTGATCAAGGCCAACAAGATTATACCGAAGGTGATTCGCATCACAGAGAAGGTGGGTGTGCTCGAGGTGCCTGAGGTGTGCCCTGTATGTGGTGCACAGGCGGTGGTGACGGAGAGTGAGAGCGGCACGAAGACGCTGCACTGCACCAACTGACTGTACGGCCAAGCAGCTGAAGAAGTTCTCGCGATTCGTGAGCAAGGAGGGCATCAACATCGAGGGTATCTCGGAACAGACGGTTTCACGATTTATCAACTGCGGTTTCATCCACGAATATGCCGACTTCTATCATCTGTCGCAATTCAGCCACCAGATTGCTACCTTCGAGGGGTTCGGCCGCAAGTCGGTGCACAACCTCTTGGAAAGCATCGAGAAGAGCCGTACCACCGACGGTCGTCATCTGCTCTATGCGCTCAGCATTCCGCTGTGTGGCGGAGATGTGGCGAAGAGACTGCTGGCTGAATATCCGGTGGCAAAGCTCATCGAGGTGGCACGCACGGCTCTCTTCGACGATGAGCTGGCAAGCATCGAGGGTATCGGACCGGAGAAGAGTGCCAAGTTTATCAGCTTCTTCCGCAACGACAAGAACTTCGGTAAGGTGCAGCGACTCCTGAAGGAACTTGACATCAGGGAGGAGGAGCCTCAGGAGAAGGGCTCGATGTGCGAGGGACTGACCTTCGTGGTGACAGGTGATGTGCACCACTACAAGAACCGCAACGAGCTGAAGGCTTACATCGAGCAACAGGGCGGTAAGGTGACGGGAAGTGTGAGCAAGAGCACGTCCTACCTGATCAACAACGATGCTGCCTCGGCAAGTACCAAGAACAGGAAGGCGCAGCAGTTGGGCATTCCTATCATCACGGAAGACCAATTCGTGGAGCAGTTTACGAAAGAATCATAACGACGGATTGATAATATACTTATAACAACATAACATGTACATAGCAATAGCTGGCAACATCGGCAGCGGAAAGACGACACTCACCAATATGCTCGCAAAGCATTATGGATGGAAGAAATTTCTGGAGCCTGTAGATGATAACCCATACATCGACGACTACTACAAGGACATCTCGAGATGGGCGCTCAATCTGGAGGTGTATTTCCTGAAACAGCGCTTCAAAAACCTGTTAGAGATTGAAAAGAGCAAGGAGACCATCATACAGGACAGGACCATCTTTGAGGGTGTGTATGTTTTCGCTACCAACAACAAGAATATGGGGAACATGGACGAGCGGGACTACGATACCTATATGGGACTCTTCGACTCGATGATGAAGGTGATCAAAATGCCTGAACTCATGGTGTATCTGAGAGCTTCGGTTCCGCACTTAGTAAAGAACATTCAGAAGCGGGGACGCGACTACGAGCAGCAGATGCCCATCGACTATCTACAGGGCATCAACAACCTGTACGATGAGTTTATATACAAGAAGTACAAGGGTAAGGTGCTGGTCATAGAGGTGGATAACCTCGACTTCGAACACAACCCCAGGGAGTTTGGCGAAATCGTCGACAGAATTGACTCGCAACTCTTCGGACTCTTCTCGAAGGAGGAGGAGGAAAGATAAATAATAACCATCATAAAAATAAATAAAGAAATGCATATAGCTATAGCAGGCAACATAGGAAGCGGAAAGACTACGCTCACCAAACTACTCAGTAAACGTTACGGTTGGAAGCCTAACTTCGAACCTGTGGACAACAACCCTTACCTCGCTGACTACTACGAGGACATGAAAAGATGGTCGTTCAACCTGCAGATCTATTTCCTGAACAAGCGCTTCCACGACGTGGTGGAAATAGCACAGAACAAGGAAACCATCATCCAGGACCGTACTATCTTCGAGGACGCTAAGATTTTCGCACCCAACCTGCATGACAAGGGACTGATGAGCGACCGTGACTTCGCAAACTATACTGATCTCTTCGACCTGATGATCAGTCTGGTGAAACTGCCCGACCTGATGATCTATATCCGAAGCAGCATCCCTACACTCGTGAGTCATATCGAGAAGCGTGGACGTGACTTCGAGAAGAGTATTCGTATTGATTATCTGCAGGGGCTCAACGACCGCTACGAGGAATGGATCAAGGGTTATAAGGGGAAGTTGATCATCGTTGATGGCGACAACTTGCACTTTGAGGAAAATCCTGAGGATTTCCGCAAAGTGACGGATCAAATCGACGCTGAACTCTTCGGATTGTTCCCAATGTAACAGTGATAATGAAACCTCGTTTCTCTTTTTCCTTTAGAGAAACGAGGTTTTTGTTTCTCGAAACTCCACCTATCCTTAATTGGCCTTAATATGTTTTTCTTTCGATTTTTTTCGAAAACCCACCAGTCCTCCCTTACCCTTAAGGAGGGTCCACCGCTTTCCCCAAGCCCCTTTCCCCTCAGGGGACAGGGGATGTGCCAACCGCCCTACTCGGTGCTCAAACCGCTTCGCTATAAGGTTGGCGGACCATCAGAGGTCTTCGCCAGCAGCAGAGCTGCATTTTGCGGTATGCGACCGCAGGGACACGAATCGCTTACGGGCTGCAGAAAGGCCAAGAAACCCATAGCAGCACGCCCTGAACCAACGGTCACCGGCCGAAGGGAAAGGTAAAGGGCGTGCTATTTCTGTGAGCTTCTTGGTCTTCGGGGCGTGTTGCTTATATGGACTTTTAATTACCCAATACGCCCTCCTGTAGGATTGAAATTACCCTGCACGCCCTGAAGGGGCAGAAGCTCTTAGCCCAGGGCAACGCCCTGGGTATAATGTCAGTCTGCAATGCGCCCTGTAAGGGCAAAAGCTTTAAAAAACTACTTCCTTAACGCGATATTATAATTATAATATTGTGTATTGCCCGTGATATCCTCTTTCACATGGATGAAGGGAGGAAACTTGACACTCTCTTGCTTCGCAATGCCCTTGGTCTCGAGAATGACTAATCCTGGAGCGGGAGACTCGAAAGAATCCAACTCGAAGTACTGACCTTCCAGATGAAACTCTTGCGATGCTTGCGGATGGTGACACGATAAGGATCGGCCTGCTGAAGCATGGACTCGTAGAGATTCTTACCTATCTGGCGCTCCGTCTCTATCTGCTCGTTGGTAGAAAGCAACTTCTTGGTGGTATGTACATACACCGTCTTGCCATCGAAGACACGCTTGCGAAGACGTACCTCGCAACCAGGTTCGGTGGTAAGATATGTCTGTACGATGTCGCTGTCGATGCTTCCTGCCACATCGCCCGTCACCTCGACAATGTACTTACGCTCCTCCTCCACGGGCTGAGGAATACCCAGCACATTGCTAATCTCCTTGAGAACACGGTTCAACTTGTTGTTGAAGTCGTCGTGATTGTTGATGACACGCAGATGAGAATGACCCGTCCAGGCACTGATAACCTTCTTGTCGAGTTCGCGGGCTATCTGCAAACCTTGTTCGTCGGCACGCTCCAAGCGCTGGGCATTGTTGCTCGTGGTATAAAACTGCTCGGCACCATCGGCTGCTGAAACAAGATGGAGTACGGCATCGTAACGCTCATCGCGTAATTGAGCTGTGGTATACCCCAATTCTCCGATGATTCGGTTCCAAAGCTCGGGAGTGAGATACGAAGAGATATCCATCGCACCACGGTCGCATACGATGATGACAGGCTTGTCTATCGTCTCTGCCATGCGCATCATACTGTCTTCTAAAGCCAACTGTATCTGGAGCGTAGCCTTCTCGCCCTCATAGAAGAACTTGGCGTTGTCGGTAAGATAGTTCATACCTGCCTGGGTAAACATGGTAGGTACCTCGGAATGGTGAATACCTTGTAACCCAATCCCGAGAAATGCTCTATGATGCGTACTAATGCTGTGGTCTTGCCTGCGCAAGGACCGCCCGTAAGGACTATTTTCTTAATATTATTCATATGGTTTGCGTATCTTTTTCTGCTTAACTTTGCAAAGTTAATGCAAATCGAATGCAGAATATCAAGCTTGCTTGAATATTTTGCTGAGATGCAGCTTAACTTCTGCAAAGTTAATGCAAAATTCTGAGGTAACGAAAAGATTGATACTATTTTTATTCATTGTCATGAAGATTTGACAAAATCAGGCTCTTAACAAAATTAAATCACTCATTTATTTTGATATTTTACCGATTTGATGTATCTTTGCAAAGATTATTAGATTATTTTGAAGCAAGATATGATATACTGTATTTCCAAAAAGTTAGAAATATCCGCTGCCCACTCGCTCCAGCTCAGCTACGAAAGCAAGTGCAGCCGCATGCATGGACACAACTGGCAGATAGAAATTTTCCTCGTCAGCAGGGATAAACTCAACGAGGACGGAATGGTGGAAGACTTCACTCACATCAAGAAAGTCATACACAGCAAGATGGATCATGCCAACCTCAACGAGATTTTCGACTTCAATCCTACTGCCGAGAATATCGGTAAATGGATTGTCGAACAGTTCGACGCATGCTACAAGGTTAACATACAGGAAAGCTTCGGAAACACAGCTACTGTCATCGACGAGAACAAAATAAAGGGTATAGAGTTCATCGTCAAGTAACACTGACTGCAGATATTCACAGATAACAAAGAATGAAAACTTACAGAGTCAACGAGATATTCTACTCACTGCAGGGTGAGGGAAGATGGACTGGCAGACCTGCCGTCTTCGTAAGAATGAGCGGGTGCAACCTGTCGTGCCCTTTCTGCGACACCGACTTCACACACTATACAGAGATGACGGCACAGGATATCGTGGAGCAATGTTTACGCACGGGAAGTGAATGCCGGTTTATCGTGCTGACGGGAGGAGAGCCCTCTCTGCAGGCCGACGACGCCCTCATTGAGGCATGGCATCAGGCTGGGTACTATGTGGCTGTAGAGACCAACGGAACGCATCTGCTGCCACAGGGAATAGACTGGATAACCTGTTCGCCAAAGAAGGCCTTTGTGGAGACTCAGGCGGCTGTCGTCATCCCTCATGCCAACGAACTGAAACTCGTTTTCGACGACAAGCATCCTGTGGACTGCTGCCATCTGAAGGCCGACTACCTGTATCTGCAGCCTTGCGACACAGGCAACGATGAGCAGAACGCCATTATCATGAAGCATTGCATCGAATACATCAAGCAGCACCCGGAATGGCAACTCTCGCTGCAAACTCACAAAATAATAGGAATTCAATAAAACTCAATCAAAAATATGGAACATATCAAAACTCTCATTATCGGAAGTGGACCTGCTGGTTATACAGCTGCCATATATGCTGGTCGTGCTGACCTGAAACCTGTACTTTATGCCGGTTTGCAACCAGGCGGACAGTTGACCACCACCACCATCGTAGAAAACTTTCCTGGCTATCCCAATGGTGTGGACGGCAATCAGATGATGATGGACATGCGTGAACAGGCTGAACGATTCGGAACTGAAATGCGCGACGGAAGCATCACTCACATCGACTTCGAGAACCGTCCTTATCGTGTGGAAGACGAAGACGGTAAGGCTTTTACAACCGACACCATCATTATTGCCACAGGAGCCACAGCCAAATACTTGGGGCTTGAAGACGAGGAGAAGTATAAGGGACAGGGTGTATCGGCATGTGCCACCTGCGACGGTTTCTTCTATCGTAAGCGTACCGTGGCTGTTGTGGGCGGTGGAGACACGGCCTGCGAGGAAGCTCTCTATCTGGCAAGTCTCGCCAAGAAGGTGTATATGATCGTGAGAAAGCCTTTCCTGCGTGCTGCTGAGATCATGCAGCAACGAGTGAAGGAGAAAGAGAACATAGAGATTCTTTTTGAAACCAACACTAAAGGACTCTTTGGCGACAACGGTGTAGAGGGTGCCCACTTGGTACGTCATCTCGGCGAACCCAACGAGGAGGCCTTCGACATTGCCATCGACGGTTTCTTCCTCGCCATTGGTCATAAGCCAACACCGAGCTTTTCAAGGGCCATATCGATCTCGACGAGCAGGGATTCATCAAGGTGGTTCCCGGCACTGCCACCACCAATCTGCCCGGTATCTTTGCTGCAGGCGATGTGGCCGATCCCGTTTACCGTCAGGGAGTTGTAGCTGCAGGATCCGGTGCCAAAGCTGCCATTGAAGCCGACCGCTATCTGCAAAAACTTAAAGGCAAAGGAGTCTCATGACGCGCATAGAGCAAGAAAAGAAAACGGTTAGCCAAATGGTGGAGATATACTGCCATGGCATGAAGCATACGAAAGAAGGACTTTGCGAGGAGTGTTCGGCCCTACTCGACTATGCCTACACCAGATTGGAGCATTGCAAGTTTGGCGAGAAGAAGCCAACTTGCAAGAAATGTCCTATTCACTGCTATAAGCCTGACAGAAAAATACAAATGCAGGCTGCTATGCGCTATGCAGGCCCCCGTATGTTGTGGCATCACCCCATTGCTGCAATAAGACACATGATGAATGAATGGTAAACATCCAGACATTATTCTGTCGCTTTCAATGTATAGATTTCGCTGGGAGTCTTGCGCTTCAGCACTTCGAGCATGAAGTCCTTGCCTGCCACGATACCATAGCTACGCAGAATCTGTTCTACAGTCTTGCGTGCCAATTCTGGATGATTATTCTCCTCGCTCAAATGGCATAACCAAACATGGCGCAAAGCATCGGTGGCATTTTCTGCCAACGCCTTACCACAGGAGGTATTGCTAAGATGACCATTAGGACCGAGAATGCGATCCTTGAGATACTGGGGATATGGCCCCTGCTGAAGCATCTCCTCATCATGATTTGCCTCTAAAACAAGATAATTGGCACGACCTATAAAATCGTGCATCTCGTCAGTGATATGACCTACATCTGTTATCAAACAGAAAGTCACACCACCACACTCCACCTGATAGCCCACATTGTCGGTACTGTCGTGAGGAACACCAAATGGAGTGATACGAAACTCACCCAGCACGAAGGGCACACCTTTCTCTACGACATGCACATTGGCACCATTGATCTTCTTGCGAACACAATAGTTGTTCTCAATGCCACTATGCACCTTACGAGTTGTATAAACAGGCAAGTGATAATCATTGCTTAGGCTTCCCACAGACTTGACATGGTCGGCATGGTCGTGAGTGATAAGAATGTTGTGCACATCCTCGAAGCGCAATCCATAGTTATGAAAGTGCTTTTTCAGTGTCCTTATTCCTACTCCCACATCTATTAATAGTGAATCCGTCTCAGTAAAAAGATAGTAGCAATTACCACTACTTCCGCTGCCGAAGGAAATAAATCTTAGCATCTTAATTTTTATTTTCATGCAAAGTTAGCTAAAAAGATTCTAATTACAAAGTTTTTTCTTACCTTTGTGGCGTTTTTAAGCTAATTTAAAAAGATACTGATATGAGAACAAGAAGAATTTATCTTCGATGGATCCTATTGGCTGCCGTGAGCGGCATGATGATGATGGCAGGTTCTTCTTGCAAGCACGAACTGAGCGAAGAGGAACAACTGCGAATGGATGCCGACTCCTTCGCCGTAAACTACTACAACTGGCACTTCGAGAAAGCGCTGCGTTTCTGCACGCCCGAATCGGAGAAATGGCTAAGGTTTACTGCCAGCAATGTGCACCAGGCGGATGTCGACTCGCTGCGTGCTAAAAACGAAGACGCCCAGATTGAACTGGGCGACATCGAATGGCAAGACAATGATTCGCTTGCCACAATAGAAATAAAGGTTTCAGACTTTCTGCAGATGGACACCATAGGAAAGGTTGCCCGACTGACAGAGAAAGCCAACTTCTGCCTCCCCATGGTAAAGAGAGAAGGAAGATGGATGGTTAGAATGGGAAGCCCACTGCGAAGTGAAACGCAAAGTCGCGACTGAGCCGTGGATGAATGATTGCCCAGTGCTCCTGCTCGTTCTCATAGGCGGGATTGATGGCTTTCATACCCATATCGAAACGCAGGATGAAATAGTCGAAGTTAAGACGTATTCCCAAGCCGTAAGCCACAGCTATCTGCTTGTAGAACTCATCCAACTTGAACTGTCCGCCTGGTTGCTCATCGTAGGAACGAAGGGTCCAGATGTTGCCGGCATCTACGAAGAACGCACCCTGGAACTTCCAGAACAAAGACGTGCGGTACTCGGCATTGAGGTCGAGCTTCAGATCACCCGTCTGGTTGATGAAGTCGATACGGCCGTCGGTGCCTCTGAACTTTCCTGGTCCCAACTCTCTTACACCCCATCCTCGCACGGAGTTGGCTCCACCCGAGAAATATCGTTTTTCGAAAGGCAGCACTCGGCTGTTGCCATAAGGATAGGCTATGCCGAAGCCTGCATGCAGCGCCAGGGCGTTGCGCTTGTCAAACCGCATCAGATGGGTGTAGTCGAAATCAAACTTAGCATACTGAGCGTAGGCTATATTAAATAAGGTGTACTGACCCTCTCCGTTCTTCTTCAGTCCGAACGCCTTGGCTGCTCCGTTGAGCAGATTGCCTGCAGTCTCGATATTTGCCCTCATGGCGTCTATACCATTATTATATGTAATACCAAAACCTATCTTCATAATGAAAAGGTCCTCGTAGTTGTAACGCAGGATGGCGTTACGATTGTCTGCATCGTCGAGGTAGTCTTTCTTGAAGGTAGGAGAAATCCACGGCATATACACATAGTTGAGATCGAGCAGGTCGATGCGCCAGTTGAGATGGTGTCTGGGTTCTGCCCAGCGATAGCGCCAGGCTGTAGAGAACACCCTGCGATAGAACTCGGGACGGTTCTGCATGTCCCAACTCACGGAGAGCTCAGAACTAGCCGTCTGTCTCCTACGGAAGCTCTTCGACAGGAATGGTGCTAAGAATCGCGGGAACATCAACTTGGCTTCTGCCGAATACTCGATGTAGTTCTGGTCGGTGTAGCCCTCCAGTCCCTTGATGGCCTCGTAGGCTCCACGCAGTTCGATGCTGAACTGTTCGCTGCCATGGAACAGGTTGCGGTTGGTATAGGTAAGCGAGGCTGCTGCTCCCAGGTTGCTGCCGTATTGGTGCCCTCGGGCTGAAACGACAGGGTGTGGGGCTTATTGGTGCTTATCTGTATGTTGCAGTCCAGCTGATTGGTGTCGGGCACTTCTACGAAACGTATGTTAGTATACTTCACGGCCTGCAGACGGGCAAAGTTGTTGTACGTACGCTGCAGGTCGAAGCGCTGTAGGGCTTCCCTTCCTTCACGGCTGTGGCGTTGAGCAACACCTGATGGCGCAGATGGATGGGCAGACTGTCATTGCTCAAGAAGTTGACCTGACGTATCCAGTATCGCGGATGGTCGGTGGCAGGCTGGTTGCTGCTTGCCTTGTACTTCAGGAGATGGAGCTTCAGGTCGATATCCTTCTCGCCGGAGATGGTGTCGGCATCATACTGAATGAAGTCTTTGTTGAAACGGAAATATCCACTGTCTGCCAAGAGTCTTGCTATACGCTTGCGCTCGGCATCGAGCGCCTCTACACTGAAACGCATTCCTGGCTTCAGCAAGCGCTGACTCTCATCGCCCTGGCTCAGCACCTTGCGCACCTCGTCGTCGTCGACACATAGGTCATCTTACCTATCCGGTAAGGCTCTCCCGGATGCAACAGATACTGGGCATCGAGCTTCTTGCCCTTCGTAGTGGTGAAAAGCGAGACTCCTGCCTGCAAGAATCCCTGGTTCTGCATCGCCACACGGAGATCCTGACACGACAGGCGTGCCTGCAACGTATCGAAGATGACAGGCTTGCGGCTGAAGGGATTTCTGAAAAGCGAGAAGATCTTGGGGGCTTCCTTCTGACGGACATAGGGTTTGAGCGACGAAGCATCGTAGGATTTATCGTCGCTCTTCACCTCCACCTTGTTAAGGATATATTCGCCTTCGGGAACATGCTTACTCACAGAACACGCACCAAACACGAGGGGGACAAACAATATGGATATTCGATGTAGTTTCAACTTTTTTTGCTTTTACGTTATTATTTGGTGATGCGGAACAGTCCACATCTATCCAACCACGGTTGTCTTGCCTTCGGGCTCCTTGGCGAGGAGTCCTACCTTGGCTCCAATCCACTTGCCTTCGCGCATGGTAAATTCATCGCCCACCTTCTTGTACGACTTGCCATTCTGGGAGAAATAGAACTGCATCTTGCCCTGGCGTACCACCATTCGCATATAAGCCTGCTCGTGGATGGCTGGCTGATAGTCTATCTTGTCTACCAAACTTGGCTTCAGCGTATCGAGAACCTTTACAGTCTCGGGCTTGCCCTTGTCGGCACTCTTGCAGGTAATCTGCTGCAACTGGAACTCATCGCCCACTCGCTTGACTACCAATGCCGTGTAGTCGAGGCCCATCATGATGATACCGCCCATCTGGTTCTGGTCCTTGGCAGTAAGCTGTAGTTTGGTGGTGACTGTGAAGTTGTCGGCTGGAGTTTTCTGCAACAACAGGTTGGGTGTGTGCCAGATGGTTCCGTCGTTCTTGTCGGTATAGACGCGCATCACGCCCATCGAGGTTGGCATTCCATACCACTGCTGGTAGTTGGCGTGCCATTGCCATTGAAGGCCCAACTTAGTTTCATTGAACTCATCGCTCTCCACGGGGTTTACGTTCACATGAACGGCAGCCTTAGGCATCTTATAGGTCTCGTAAGGTTCGCCACAATAGCCCTTGGCTGGCACCTTGCCCATCACAGGCCAGTTGTCCTTCCAGGTGACAGGCTGCAGGTGAACCACACGTCCGTAGGCTTCCTTGTCCTGGAAATGCAAGAACCAGTCTTCGCCGTATTTTGTATGAACCCATCCGCCCTGATGAGGGCCATTGATTTTGCTCTTGCCCTGAGCAAGCACCTTCTTAGCCTCGTAAGGACCGAAAGGCGACTTGGAGCGCATGGCAATCTGATGACCTGTAGGAACACCTCCGGCAGGGAACATCACCCAGTACCAGCCGTTGCGCTTATAAAACTTAGGACCTTCGCAAGTGCGATTCTCTGTTCCGTTGCCGTCGAAGACTATGACAGGATCGCTAATGGCCTTGGTTCCTTCGGCATTCAACTCGCGAACAGTGATGACAGATGCGAAGCGATTGCGCGAATTGGCCCAGCCATTCACCAAGTACACGCGGCCGTCCTCGTCCCACAGAGGAGAGGTGTCGATCATTCCCTTGCCAGGAATCACACACACTGGATCGTCCCATTTGCCGGCTGGATTCTTGGTCTTCACCATGAACACACCGTAATCAGGGTCACCCCAATAGATATAGAACACGCCATTATGATAACTGATGCAGGGAGCCCACACACCATTGCCATGCGAGGGCTTATCGAACTCGCTCTCAGGCTGGAGCTTGGTGACAGCATGACCGATGAGTTCCCAGTTGACAAGGTCCTTGCTGTGGAGGATGGGCAGACCTGGAATACAGTTGAAACTGCTGCTGTGAGGTAATAGTCATCACCTACCGCCACCACGTCGGGGTCACTATAGTCTGCATTAATTACAGGATTGGTATAAGTTCCGTTACCATTATCCGGATTCCATACCTGCGACACGTAAGGTTTGGCTGTCTGAGCAAAGGCTCCTAAAGATGCCGATGCAAGAAATAATACGATTAGTTTTTTCTTCATTGGTTATGAAAAGATTTAGTTTGTTAAAAAAATAGTTTATTTGAATGATATTTTATTTATTTAAAGAAATGACGTATTAAACATATTGTTTGGTGAAAGAAGTTATATATTAAACATTTTGTTTAGTATTCTGCTCTATCTTTCTTACAGTCAGATGATAGCGATTACCATCAAAGAGGACCTGCATCATGCGTAGAGGATGCTCACCATGACCACTGAGAGCCAAGAGACATGTCCCATCGTGCGACGGAGATTGAGTTCGATGCAGGGATTGATAAAGACATCCTTGCTTCCGGGCTCTTTGGCGCACACCATCATATCAACTCCGAACGGACCGTTGTAGACTCCCTTCAGAGCAGGCTGCATCACCTCGCAGACATGCTGGCTGATAGCTTCCAGCTGCTCATGGCTGACATAAGACTGCAGCATTTCCTCCTTCTCTTCCTCCGAAGCAAGCACATTGCCCGTATAGGCATTCTTCGCAACCTGGAAAAGAGACAGTCCTCGATAAACAATCTGTCCGTCGATGGCTACAAACTCCATACCGAAATCTTTCACCTTATTATAATAGGGCTCTACTGTGACACCGCCCTGTTTTTCGATGATACGTTCAGCCCAGCGCGAGAAGCCTGGGTCTTGCAACATCTGAGCTGTGAGATAGCGCACGCCCCTGCCGCTGCTGCTCCATGGAGCTTTGACTACAGCCCGCTGCAATTGCTGCACCAGAAGGATAAGATTCTGCAGGTTCGACACAAACTTCACGTCGCTCTGCAGATGCGTGGATGCCCATTGACGAGAACTCAGTTCTCTTATCTTTTGCATGGTTTCATCGGTAGGAAGCATTATGTCAGGGCATCCTATGCGGCGCAACTCCTCCTTGAGCGAGAGATTCCAGCCCCAGGGATGAATGCTGTCCACCGACATGGTATCGGCAAATATCTTCTGCAACTGCAACTTGGTGACGAACTCCACCCTGTCCTGGTTCTCATAACCGCAGAGATGACGCACCTTGTCGCGGGCATTGTCTATGTCGTCGACCAACACCAAATCTCCATCGTCAGCCCATAAGGCAGGAATGAAAGACAGGTCGCCCCGAAGGAGACGACCAGCATGGGGTGCGGTGAATATTTTTTGGTTGGCAGCTAACGCCAAATCGTGGTCTGGATTGAAAATATGCAACTTCATGAGTGCAAAGTTACTAAAATCTCGCTATATTTTGCCTCATTTTACTTAGATTAGTGCTAAATAATGAAAAAAAGTTGTTTTTTGCTATCTTGAGTTTGCAATTTAGAAAATAAATATTACCTTTGCACTATTAAAAACAATACGAAAGAACATAAACTCATGGAAGAGGCTTTCTTCAGAACACATCGATATCTGGTCGAGCACATCAACGCTCCGGTTCGTCGCACCCTGATGGATGAGATTGACTGGAACGACCGCATGATTGGTATCAAGGGTACACGAGGAGTCGGAAAGACTACTTTCCTACTGCAATATGCCAAGGAAAAGTTTGGTGCTGACGACCACAAATGTCTCTTTGTGAACATGAACAACTTCTACTTCCAAGGACGTGGAATAGCCGACTTTGCCGGCGACTTTGTCAGACAGGGCGGACGCACATTGCTTATCGACCAGGTTTTCAAACAGCCAGACTGGAGCAAGGAGCTTCGTCGTTGCTACGACCTCTATCCCGAACTGAAGATCGTCTTTACTGGTTCGAGCGTGATGCGACTGAAAGAGGAGAATCCTGAGCTCAACGGCATCGTGAAGAGTTACAACCTGCGTGGTTTCTCCTTCCGCGAGTTCATCAACCTGCAGACAGGCAACAACTTCCAGCCATACGAGTTGGAGGACATCCTGCAGAACCACGAGCACATCATCAAGCAGATCCTGCCCAAGGTGAGTCCGATGAAATACTTCAAGGACTATCTGCACCATGGTTTCTATCCCTTCTTCCTGGAGCAGCGCAACTTTACCGAGAACCTGCTCAAAACCATGAATATGATGACTGAGGTGGACATTCTGCTCATCAAACAGATAGAACTGAAGTACCTCACTAAGATAAAGCGACTCTTCTACCAGTTGGCAGTAGAGGGAGCCAAGGCGCCCAACATCAGTCAGTTGGCTGAAGGCATAGAGACCAGCCGTGCCACGGTGATGAACTACATCAAGTATCTCGCAGACGCACGACTCATCAACATGATTTATCCAGACAATCAAGAGTTCCCCAAAAAGCCATCTAAGGTGATGTTGCACAATCCCAATCTGATGTACGCCATCTTCCCCCTGCAGATAGACGAACAGGAAGTGATGGAAACATTCTTTGTCAACTCCATGTGGAAAGACCATAAGGTGCATCAGGGTGGACACGACCATTTCTATATGGTGGACGGTAACAGGAAGTTCCGCATATGCGACGCCCAGGCTACTAATAAATTAAGGTATAACCCCGACACCATCTACGCCCGTTACAACACCGAGGTGGGAAAGGACAACAGAATACCGCTCTGGCTCTTGGGATTCCTTTACTAAAAGGAAAGCGCAACAAGAAAGGTCTCGAAGAAAAATCTCGAAGAAAAATCTCAGAGTTTACACCTTAAAGGAAAAATAAAAGCAAAGCAAGACTATTAAGACAAAAATAAAATAAGTATACAAAACATTTTTAATATTTTATCTAAAAGTAAAATGGCTAAAGAAAAAAAATTTATCACTTGTGATGGTAACACAGCTGCCGCTCATGTAAGCTACATGTTTACTGAGGTTGCTGCCATCTACCTATCACTCCATCATCACCAATGGCGGAGCATGTAGATGAATGGGCTGCCAAAGGTCGTAAGAACCTCTTCGGTCAGCGAGTTTCTATCCAGGAAATGGAATCTGAGGCTGGTGCAGCTGGTGCTGTTCACGGTTCTCTTCAGGCTGGTGCCTTGACTTCAACTTACACTGCTTCTCAGGGCTTGTTGTTGATGATTCCTAACATGTACAAGATCGCTGGTGAGTTGCTCCCTTGCGTGTTCAACGTATCAGCTCGTACATTGGCTTCTCACTCTCTTTGTATCTTCGGTGACCACCAGGACGTTATGGCTTGTCGCCAGACTGGCTTCGCTATGTTCTGCTCTGGTTCTGTTCAGGAGGTAATGGACCTTTCTGCAGTTCCTCACTTGGCTACATTGGAGACAAAGGTTCCTTTCATTAACTTCTTCGATGGTTTCCGTACTTCTCACGAGTACCACAAGATCGAGGAGATGGATATGGAAGACATCCGTCCATTGGTTAAGGAAGAGTACATCGAGGACTTCCGTAACCGTGCATTGACTCCTGAGCGTCCTGTTACTCGCGGTACCGCTGAGAACCCAGAGACATTCTTCACTCACCGTGAGGCTTGCAACTCTTACTACGATGCAATTCCTGAGGTAGTAGAGAAGTACTGCCAGGAGATGACTAAGATCACTGGCCGTGAGTATCACCTCTTCAACTACTATGGTACTGAGGATGCTGAGAACATCATCATCCTGATGGGTTCTGCTACAGAGCCAGCTCGCGAGGCTATCGACTACTTGAACAAGCAGGGCAAGAAGGTTGGTATGGTTGCAGTTCACCTGTATCGTCCATTCTCTGTTGACTTCTTGAAGAAGGCTATCCCAGCTACAGTTAAGCGCATCGCTGTTCTCGACCGTACTAAGGAGCCAGGTGCAGAGGGTGAGCCATTGTACCTCGACGTTAAGTCTGCTCTCTACGATGACGAGCGCAAGCCATTGATCGTTGGCGGTCGCTACGGTCTCGGTTCTTCTGATACAACTCCAGCTAAGATCGTTGCTGTATTCAAGAACCTCGAGTTGCCACAGCCAAAGAACCACTTCACTGTAGGTATCGTTGATGACGTTACATTCACTTCTCTCCCAGAAGAGGAGGAGATCCCAATGGGTGGCGACGACTTGTTCGAGGCTAAGTTCTACGGTTTGGGTGCTGACGGTACTGTTGGTGCTAACAAGAACTCAGTTCAGATCATCGGTAACAATACCAACAAGTATTGCCAGGCATACTTCTCTTACGACTCTAAGAAGTCTGGTGGTTTCACCTGCTCTCACTTGCGTTTCGGCGACAGCCCTATCCACAGCGCATATCAGGTAAATACTCCTAACTTCGTAGCTTGTCACGTACAGGCTTACCTCCACATGTACGATGTAACTCGTGGCTTGCGTAAGAACGGATTCTTCCTGTTGAACACTATCTTCGACGGCGAGGAGTTGGTTAACTTCATCCCTAACAAGGTAAAGCGTTACTTCGCTAAGAACAACATCACAGTTTACTATATCAACGCAACTAAGATTGCTCAGGAGATTGGTCTCGGCAACCGTACCAACACCATCCTCCAGTCTGCATTCTTCCGTATCACAGAGGTTATTCCTTTGGATCTCGCTGTAGAGCAGATGAAGGCATTCATCGTGAAGTCTTACTCTAAGAAGGGTCAGGACGTTGTTGACAAGAACTTCGGCGCTGTTGACCGTGGTGGTGAGTACAAGCAGTTGACAGTAGATCCAGCTTGGGCTAACCTCGCTGACGATGAGGCTAAGGAGGATAACGCTCCAGCATTCGTTAAGGAGCTCGTTCGTCCTATCAACGGCCAGGCAGGTGACCTCTTGAAGGTTTCTGACTTCGTTAAGCACGATACAGTTGACGGTACATGGCAGAATGGTACTGCAGCATTCGAGAAGCGTGGTGTTGAGGCATTTGTACCAGTATGGAACGTAGAGAACTGTATCCAGTGTAACAAGTGTTCATTCGTTTGTCCTCACGCAGCTATCCGTCCATTCGTATTGACCGACGAGGAGCTCGCAGGCATCGAGGGTCTCGAGACTCAGGATGTGAAGGCTCCTAAGGCTTTGGCTGGCATGCACTTCCGCATCGAGACTTCAGTACTCGACTGTCTGGGTTGTGGTAACTGTGCTGACGTCTGCCAGGTAAGAAGGGTGAGAAGGCGTTGACAATGGTTCCATTCAACGTAGACGCAGAGGATATGATCAAGGAAGCAGCTAACTGGGAGTACCTCGTACACAAGGTAGCTTCTAAGCAGGATCTCGTTGACATCAAGCAGAGTCCTAAGAACTCTCAGTTCGCTCAGCCATTGTTCGAGTTCTCTGGTGCTTGCTCTGGTTGTGGTGAGACTCCATACGTTAAGTTGATTTCTCAGCTCTTCGGTGATCGTCAGATGATGCTAACGCTACTGGTTGTTCTTCTATCTATCAGCTTCTATCCCATCAACTCCATATACAAAGAACGCTAAGGGTCAGGGTCCTGCATTCGACAACTCATTGTTCGAGGACTTCTGCGAGTTCGGTCTCGGTATGGTAATGGGTAACAAGAAGATGAAGGAGCGCATCGCTCACTTGCTCGAGGAGGCTAAGGCTAGCGAGAAGGTTTCTGCTGAGTTCGTAGCTGCTGCTGACAAGTGGATGGCTAACATGAATGATTCTGAGGGTTCTAAGGAGGCTGCTGCAGAGTTGAAGCCTCTCATCGCTGCTTGCGCTGAGAAGGGTTGCCCTATCTGCAAGGAACTCAAGACTTTGGATCACTACCTCGTTAAGCGTTCACAGTGGATCATCGGTGGTGACGGTGCTTCTTATGATATCGGTTACGGTGGTCTCGACCACGTATTGGCTTCTGGTGAGGATGTTAACATCCTGGTACTCGATACTGAGGTTTACTCTAACACGGGTGGTCAGTCTTCTAAGTCTACTCCACTCGGTGCTATCGCACAGTTCGCTGCTCAGGGTAAGCGTATCCGCAAGAAGGATCTCGGTTTGATGCAGACTACATACGGTTACATCTACGTAGCTCAGGTAGCTATGGGTGCTGACAATGCTCAGACATTGAAGGCTATCCGTGAGGCTGAGGCTTATCCAGTCCATCACTCATCATCGCTTACGCACCATGTATCAACCACGGTTTGAAGCGTAAGGGCGGTATGGGTCGTTCACAGCACGAGGAAGAGTTGGCTGTTGAGTGCGGTTACTGGCACTTGTGGCGTTACAACCCACTGTTGGCTGATGAGGGTAAGAACCCATTCACACTCGACTCAAAGGCTCCTAACTGGGAGAACTTCCGCGACTTCCTGCTCGGTGAGGTTCGTTACCTCTCTGTACAGAAGGCATTCCCTAAGGAGGCTGATGAGCTCTTCTCTCAGGCAGAGAAGATGGCTAAGCTCCGCTACCAGACTTACGTTGCAAGAGCAGGAGGACTGGAGCGAGGAAATCTAATCTGATTCTTCTATATCAGTAATATAATGCAAGCCGAGAGGATTTTTTGGTCCTCTCGGCTTTTTTTTATGCGTTTTAGCATGTTTATCGAAAAAAAGTCGTAACTTTGCAATAAAAGACCAACATGAGACTAAACAAAACATTACTTACCTTCGGCCTGGCCACTGCCCTCCTGCAGATGCCAGCCACTACGTTTGCCCAATCCGCTGGTGCCAGTTCTTCCACCCATAATCCGCTTCTCGTAAAGAGCACTCTGCCTTTCGGTGCTCCCGATTTCAGCAAGATTCAGGAGAGCGACTATCTTCCTGCCTTCGAGATAGCCATCAAGATCCAGCGTGAGAACATCCAGAAGATTATTAACAACAAGAAGAAACCAACCTTCCAGAACACCATCCTCGCTTTCGAAGAGAGCGGACTCCTGCTCGACCGTGTAAGCAACGTCTTCTTCGGACTCACCAGCGCCCACAAAACTCCTGCATTGCCGAAACTCAGAAGAAGGTGATGCCTTTGCTTACCGATCTGGACAACGAGATTTCTTTCAACAAGCAACTCTTCAACCGCATCAAGTTCGTTTACGACAACGAACTGAAGAAACTCAAGGGCGAAGATCTTCGCCTGACCGAGCAGACCTACAAGCGTTTTGTTCGCTCTGGCGCCTTGCTGTCAGCAGAGAAGATGGAGCGCATGAAGCAGATCAACACCCGCATCTCGCAACTGCAGGAGCAATGGGACAACCTCTTGCCTGCAGCCACCAACAATGCTGTGGTATGGGTACAGAGCAAGGACGAGTTGGCAGGCCTGAGCGATGCTGATATAGCTCAGTGCAAGAAAGATGCAGAGAGCCGTGGCGGTAAGGCTCCTTACTGCGTGGTAATCATCAACACCACCCAGCAGCCTATCCTCGCCTCGCTTGCCAACCGCGACCTTCGCCGCCGTGTGTACGAGGCAAGTATCCATCGTGCCGATGCCACCAATCCGGAGTTCAACACCTTCCCTATCGTTACCGAAATAGCCAAGTTGCGTGCCGAGAAGGGACAGCTCATGGGCTACAACAACTATGCCGACTACTCGCTCGAGAAGACCATGGCGAAGAACAGTCAGAACGTGAACAGCTTCCTGGGACAGCTCATCAAGGAATACACTCCCAAGGCTGAGGCAGAGACCAAGGCTATCGAAGAATACGCTCAGAAACTGGAGGGTAATGACTTCAAGCTGCAGCCCTACGACCGATTCTACTATTCCGCAAAGATGAAGAAGGAACTCCTCAACATTACAGACGACGAGATAAAACCTTATTTCAATATCGACAGCGTACAGATCAACGGTGTGTTCTATGCTGCCCACAAGGTATATGGTCTTAACTTCAAACAGCGCAAGGACATCCCAACCTATCATCCCGACATGAAGGTGTTTGAGGTGAGCGACAAGAACGGTAAGCCATTAGCTCTCTTCTATAGCGACTTCTTCCGCCGTCCTACCAAGCGAGGTGGCGCATGGATGAGCGCTTTCGCCAAGCAGAGCAGACAGCGCGGTCAGTTGCCTATCATATATAATGTATGCAACAACGCCAAGGCTCCCGAAGGACAGCCTTCACTCATCACCTGGGACGAGGTTTGCACCATGTTCCATGAGTTCGGTCACGCCCTGCACGGCATACTCTCCGACTGCCAGTACAACACCCTTTCCGGTACAGCCGTAGCACGAGACTTCGTAGAAATGCCTTCGCAGTTTAATGAGTCGTTTGCTCCATTCCTGAGGTGTTCGACCACTTTGCCCGTCATACCGAAACAGGCACTCCTATGCCAGCAGCCCTGAAGGAACGCATGCTCAAGAGCATCAACTTCCAGACAGCCTATTCCTTGGGCGAGAACTTGGCTGCCACCTGTCTCGACCTGGCTTGGCACGAACTGACTCCCGAACAGGTTCCTTCTGCCTACATGGCTGGAGCCTTCGAGAAAGAAGCTCTCTTCAAGGCAGGAGTTCTCAATACTCAGATACCTCCACGATACTCTACCACTTACTTTAACCACGTATGGGGAGGTGGCTATGCAGCAGGCTATTACAGCTATCTGTGGACAGAGGTTCTCGCTGTCAATGTAGCCGACTACTTCGCTCAGCATGGTGCACTCGACCCTGCTGTTGGTCAGGCTTTCCGCACCAAGATTCTCAGCCGCGGCAATACCAAGGATCAGCTCGAAATGTTTACCGACTTCACTGGCATGAAGCAACCTGATGCTTCTGGCCTGCTCAAAGCAAGAGGATTGTAATAAAGGTAAAAAAGTAAAAAAAGAAAAAGGTAAAAAAGGTAAAAAGGTAAAACTGAATCTTACTGCCGATAAAAATTTTTAAGGCAACAGAGCCTCAGTACATCATACAACAGGACAGGTGTCACGACCGACACACTGTCCTGTTTTTCGTTTATACTCATCTTAACCTTCTGAACCCAGCGACAACTCAATAGCTTTCTATTCTCCAGACTTTCATAAAGAAACTAAGAGACTGCACATTTTCTGCATTTTTTTTGTATGTTACAAGAAAACGTTGTATCTTTGCATAAGATAAGCTGCACTCGGCAATTTGAAAGCAAGCTTTCATTGCGCTCGTTTGCATTATCTTTGCATAAGATAAGCTGCACTCAGCAAAATATTCAAGCAAGCTTGATATTCTGCATTCGATTTGCATTATCTTTGCATGAATAACAGACAAGATGTTATATATGAGCAAAAAAAATACAGGAACACAAAGACATTACTATAAGAATCTATTAAGCATTGGCATACCTATCGTCATAGGACAGTTAGGAACAATCATTTTAGGTTTTGCCGACACCATCATGATAGGTCACCACAGCACGGAAGAACTGGCTGCGGCAGGACTTGTCAACAACATCTATACTCTGGTGTTCGTCATGTACATGGGCTTCACCTATGGTCTGACTCCTATCATCGGCCGACTCTATGGCGAGGAACGTACCGACAGCATCGGGCAGAAGGTGCGCAACTCGCTCTTTGCCAATATGCTTACTGGCACCCTTCTCTCCTTAGCGCTTGTGGTGCTCTACCTCAACCTCTCGCACATCGGACAACCCGAAGAGCTGCTCGCCCTCATCCGTCCCTACTTCATCGTCAACCTCGTCTCGGTACTCTTCATGGGCATATTCTACACCATGAAGCAATTTCTTGATGGCGTGGCAGAGACGCGTGTGGCGATGTGGGTGATGATAGCAGGCAACGTGGTCAACATCTTCGGCAACTGGCTGCTCATCTATGGTGTGGCAGGATTCCCCGAACTGGGACTTCTCGGAGCCGGAATCTCTACCTTGCTGAGCCGTGTGCTCATGGCAGCAGCCATGGTGGGAATCGTGATAGGCAGGAAGAAGTTCGCCCAGTACCGTCACGACATTTTGCATAGCAGCATCACCAAGGCCGACTTCCGCGAGATGAACCGCTTAGGATGGCCAGTAGCCCTGCAGTTGGGCATGGAGTCGTCGGCTTTCACCCTCAGTTGTGTGATGGTGGGATGGCTCGGAACCATACCTTTGGCAGCCCACCAGGTGATGATCACCCTCTCCCAGCTCTTCTATCTCGTACTCTCGGGTATGGCTGCCGCCATGGCCATCCGTGTAAGCCACTTCGTTGGTCAGAAAGACTATCAGGCGGTTCGCCGCAATGCCTATGACGGCTGGCGACTCAACCTGATGTTCTCCATCTGTATGGGTCTGCCCGTACTGCTCCTGCGCCATCAGATAGGAGGCTGGTTCAACGACAACGTGGAGGTGCAGCAATACGTGGCGTTGCTCATCATCATGATGATGGTCTATCAGTTTGGCGACGGACTGCAATACAGCTTTGCCAATGCTCTTCGCGGCATCGCCTGCGTGCGTCCGATGGTGCTCTACGCCTTCATCGCCTACTTCGTCATCTCCCTACCTATGGGCTATACCCTCGGATTCCCACTCGGCATGGGTATCCTGGCATCTGGATAGCCTTCCCCTTCGGACTCACCATCGCCGGCGCCTCTACTGGCAACGGTTTGAGAAAGAACTCAGAAAAATGGAAGAAGCCAAGTAACAAGTAAAAAAATGATAACTTAAAAACCACATAACCGTGAAACAACAACAGATATACAACCTGGAAGAGTTTGCCAATAAATATCAGTTGACAGACATTTTTGGCGCTTATGCCGCCTATTTTTCAGTAGGGTTCACCCTACCTACGGGTGTCGATGTGCTCCATCATTTCAAGGAAATGGTGCAACAGCGCACACTCTTCACCAAACTCCTGCTCATCAGGAAAGGCACAGCCACCGTAGTCATCAGCGAACAAGACGAGAGGAAGACGCTCAACGCCGACAGCCTCCTCGTCATGACCTCACGACACGTCATCAACGAGATAGAACTGACGCCTGACTTCAAGGCAGAATGTGTTCTCGTAGATACCGACATGGTGAACGAAAACACCATCTACCACCTCACGGAGGAGAAGCACAAGAGCGTGAGCGATGTGTTCAACATCATTCACAACATCGTGCGCCATCAACACATCAACAAGGTAGAGATGATTCAGTCGATGTTTAACGTGCTTCGCCTCATCCTCGAGGAGCTGCCCTACGAGGAACAATCCATCTCCCATGACTTCAAGCACAAGAAGGAGGTGTACGAAATCTTCCTCCATCACCTGTACCGCAACTTCCGTAAGGAGCGCCAGATCCGTTTCTACGCCAGCAATATGAATGTCTCCACGGCCTACCTCTCGCGCTTGGTCAAGGAGATAAGCGGCTCTACCATCAACGAGCACGTCACCTCGCTCATCTACAAGGAAGCCTGCAACCTCCTCTCCCATTCCAGTATGTCGATTGGCGAAATAGCCGATGCCCTGAGTTTCAGCGACCAGAGCGCCCTCACCAACTTCTTCAAAATGCGTGCCGGCATGACTCCCCTCGCCTACAGAAACAAAGGCTGAGAAAGACGATGAAAGGTGATGAAACCTAAGAGAAGGGCATAAGTAGCTTGCTTCTGATAGCCATGAGCATGGGTTTCTGGAAATTACATTAGTGACATAAAAAACGAAAAAAAGCATGGACAACTCTCTCAGCCATCCATGCCCATGTATTCTCTTATATCTGATCTATTCTATTCTAATCGTGTATTGTCATGGTGAAAGGATTACGCTAAATTTAAAAAAAACTATCACAATTATTTTAACTTCTTATAGCCATAGGCTGCGCGATTACCCAACTGCTCTTCGATGCGGATAAGCTGGTTGTACTTAGCCATACGGTCGGTACGACTCATTGAACCCGTCTTGATCTGCCCCGAGTTGGTAGCCACAGCAATATCAGCTATTGTAGTATCCTCGGTTTCACCCGAGCGATGGGAAGTAACCGTAGTGTAACCATGACGATGAGCCATCTCAATAGCATCCAGGGTCTCAGTAAGAGAACCGATCTGGTTTACCTTGATAAGGATAGAGTTGGCAGCACCCATCTTGATACCCTTTTCCAGGAACTTCACATTTGTAACAAAGAGGTCGTCACCTACCAACTGGCAACGGTCGCCAATGGCAGCAGTCAACTTCACCCAGTTGTCCCAATCGTTCTCATCAAGACCATCCTCAATAGAATCGATAGGATACTTGGTAATCAGTTCTTCCAGGAATTTGATCTGCTCTTCAGCAGTCAGTTTCTTGCCATTAGGATCCTTCTTCTTACCATCTTTCAACTGGCGGTAATCATAATACCACTCACCATTCTCCTGAACGGCAAACTCACTGGCAGCACAGTCCATGGCTATCTTCACATCCTTCCTGCTCATAGCCAGCATCCTTAATGGCCTGACAGATGCTCTCGAGTGCATCCTCGATACCATCGAGTGCAGGAGCAAAACCGCCCTCATCACCTACGGCAGTAGAAAGGCCGCGGCTCTTCAGCAGTTTAGCCAATGCATGGAACACCTCGGCACCCATGCGGATGGCTCCTTCTCGGAAGGAGCACCCACAGGACGGATCATGAACTCCTGGAAGGCGATCAGGGCGGACGCATCAAAATGCGTTCGCCTCCAAAAGTTTTGACAGGTAATTTTCGTCCCAGCCAGCTTTCATTCTTTTTAAGTTGAGACTTCCCTTGATCGTTTTATCCTTTTTAAGGATGGACA
>ENA-OQER01000370-OQER01000370.1-human-gut-metagenome-genome-assembly--contig:-NODE-370-length-25095-cov-1.902796_pt1 | contig 25095 bp, 33 predicted proteins | sample MGYA00242797_ERZ504639 | MGnify/ENA primary metagenome ERZ504639 (study PRJEB26092, sample SAMD00036306) | human gut metagenome | host: Homo sapiens | study: EMG produced TPA metagenomics assembly of...
GAAAAGTTTCAAAAAGAGTTACAAATATATGCATGAATATACTGCCATCTTTAGCCATATATATAAATGTGTTAAGAATTCTTGATGGTGAACTGAAAATAAATGGATTAATTACGCCGGTTGCTGCAGATATTTCCCAAAGTGCAATAAAACCTGCAAGAATAAATAAACGTACAAAAGTTATAATTGCATGATAATGTTTTTGTTGTCTTATATAGGTCTGCCGTTGCAGACTAAGATTATTAAAAGAAGTTTTTTTAGTCATTGGATTTCCTCCCATATATCATTAAAATAGCCTGCGAATTCAGGAGCCTGGCGGGATGTAAAAGGTGTCCTGTCAGGTATGGAAAAATGTATATCTATGATTTTTTTGATTGTTGCAGGACGCTGTGAAAGAATAACAACCTGATCGCCCATAGATATAGCCTCAGATATATCATGGGTTACAAGCAATGCTGTTTTTTTCTGTTCTTTAATAATGCTTCCGATATCATCTGAAACCTCTAAACGTGTCTGATAATCAAGTGCTGAGAAAGGCTCATCAAGAAGAAGGATATCTGGATTCAGTGCAAGTGTTCTTATAAGGGCAGCACGCTGGCGCATACCTCCTGATAATTCGCCCGGGTGAACATTCCTGAACTGATATAGACCATATTCTTTTAGCATATTGTCGATATCAGCAAGATGTTTTTCATCCTTTAAGTGGTTGATTTCAAGTCCAAGAGTTACGTTGGCATATACAGTTCTCCATTCAAAAAGAGTATCCTTTTGTGGCATGAAACCTATATGTTTTATATAAGAATCGTCTTTGTTATACGCTGATGATACTATTTCGCCTTTATCCGGTTTTAGTAAACCACATATTATAGAAAGAAGGGTTGATTTACCACAGCCTGAAGGACCAACAATAGATACGAAAGAGCCGGGTGCAATATCCAGGCAGATATCGGTAAGTGCAGGTATTTCAGCTTTAGGTGTATTATAAGAGTAAGATATATGTTTTAGCGAAAGAAGAGGTGCGGTTTTATTATTTTGTGTAGAAACGTTTTCATAAATATCCAAGATTGCCTCCGACATATAATATATTACTATAATTTATGCATACGTTGGCAGAATTGTTACAGTTAAGAGCAGGCAGATTTTTTAAACTGTCTTGCAAATAAACAGATTAAGGATATAATGAAAGGAGCAGGTAATTCTGCAGGATACGGATTTGCATGAAAAACAGGCAAAAAGGAAAATATATTATTTAGGGAAAATACATTATTTAATGAGGAAGTTGTATGACAAAGTTAGAAGAAATATTATCATATATAAAAGGTAAAAGTGTATATGTACAGATGCATAATTTCCAGATCCAGATGCTATAGCAAGCGCGTATGGCATGAAGAAGCTTCTTGAGGCTGAAGGAATCAGTGCTGAGATAGTATATAAGGGTAATATAGAAAAAACAGTTACATCTAAGATGGTATCTCTTCTTAATATAGATATATTGGAGATTAATTGCGCAGAGGAACTTGATGCTGAACGGGAAGTCATTATAGTTGATGCACAGAAGGGAAACGCTAATATAGTTGACGCACATTCAGATAAAACAATATGCATAGATCATCATCCCATATATAATTCAAACAAGTATGTATTTTCAGATATAAGACCAGATGTTGGAGCCTGTGCATCAATAATAGCTTCCTATTATATGGAAAATAATATAAATATAGATGTTCATATGGCTACGGCGCTTCTATATGGAATCAAGGTTGATACAGCTGATATGAAAAGAGGAGTGACACAGCTTGATCTTGATATGTTTTATAGTCTATATAATATGGCCGACCATAAAGTACTTAATAAGCTTGATACGAGTGTAAGACAGTATGATGATCTTAAGGCATATGCATATGCTATAGCCAATCTTGATGTAAAAAAAAGATGCCTGTTTTGCAAGTACAGGAGATAATTGCCAGGAATCACTCATAGCATCTATATGTGATTTTATAATGTCGCTGGATGGTATAGATTTTGCTGTAACATACTCAGCTAAAAAAGAAGGTGTTAAGCTGTCTATAAGAAGCAGTGGTGTGTATGATGCGGGACGTATATCTAATAATGCACTTAAAAGCATAGGCAATGGTGGCGGACATGAACATATGGCTGGTGGCTTTATTAGTTATTCCAGTCTTGATAACAGGGATGCATCATATATAAGAAAAGTTATAGAGGATAAGTTTTTAGAAGAATTAAAAGGATAGATTAAAAGATCCGATTAATATTGTGAAGGGTTCAAGCCGTTTTCCTGCTTAAGAGCTGTCTTATGCAGGCATAGACCTTTTGCCCTGTAATCATGCTATGTGGAAATATATTTTTTCATATTTTTTAATGCACATTTTTCCAGACGGCTTACTTGTGCCTGTGATATGCCGATTTCAGATGCGATTTCCATCTGTGTTTTGTATTCATAGAACCGCATTTTTATAATCTGTTGTTCCCGGCTGTCAAGCTTTCTATATGCATCGTTTAGTGCAAGATGTGTAACCCAGCTGTCTTCGCCATCTTTAGAATCCTTTAGCTGGTCTATTACGTAGAGAGTATCCTGTCCTTCGTTAAAAACCGGTTCATATAAAGATACGGTTGGAGAAACTGCTTCAAGTGCTATGACTATGTCCTCCTTAGATACACCTATTTCACCAGCGATTTCGGATATGGTTGGTTCATGTTGATTTTTCTTTAATAACTGTTCTTTAGTGTATATAGCTTTATATGCCATATCTTTAAGACTGCGGCTTACACGGATGGCACTGTTATCACGAAGATATCTTTTTATCTCACCTATAATCATTGGAACTGCATAAGTTGAAAACTGTACACCCTGTCCTAAGTCGAAATTATCTATGGCTTTTATTAATCCAATACATCCAATCTGGAATAAGTCATCCATATTTTCGTTACTGTTAGAGAATCTTCCAACAATGCTTAGGACAAGCCGGAGATTACCTTTGATGAAAGCTTCACGTGCGCTGTTGTCGCCTGCCTTGATTTTTGTAAGGAGTTCTTTTTTATCTTTTGCACTAAGCAGCGGCAAATCCTTAGTATTTACACCACATATGGTAACTCTTACACCTGCCATGAATATTCCTCCTAAAGAATTTGCGAACATTTAGCTTTAGTTACATGGGTATCCTGGTTAATCGTGATGCTTTGTTCGCCTATAGTTAAATCATTGCCAGCAAAAGAAATTTTATACGATATGTTTCATAAATGTTTGCTGCCTTCATATAAATGCCTATTGGTGAATGTTTATTGAATAATAGTTTTGTCAATCTTTATTGGATAATAGTTTTTGACAGAATCATTGCTCTGGGATATATCATTTTAACTATATATTACATGGAACGATGATTAAATATAAGATAAAAGCTGCTTGGGAGGTTTAACTGCTATGAAGTGTCCTTATTGTGGAAAAGAGAATACAAGAGTTATTGATTCAAGACCTACAGATGATAGTTCAATCAGAAGAAGGAGACAGTGTGATGAATGTGGTAAAAGATTTACCACATATGAAAGATTGAAACATTGCCTCTTATTGTAGTTAAGAAAGACAATAACAGAGAACCTTATGACAGAGAAAAAATCATTGCAGGTATTGTAAGATCGTGCCACAAAAGGCCTGTATCTATGGCACAGGTGAATGAATGGTAGATGACATTGAAAGCCAGATATTCAATATGGGGGAAAAAGAAGTGCCAACAACCACGATAGGGGCTATAGTTATGGACAAGCTTAAGAATGTTGATGAAGTGGCATATGTAAGATTTGCTTCTGTGTACAGAGAGTTTAAGGATGTTAATACATTTATGGATGAAATAAAGAAAATCCTTAACAAATTAATAAAAAAGCTGAGTGAAAATGAGGATTGATATGTTAGAAAGATTTTACCCTGATATGTATATAGCTTCTGCATATGATATAGATTATAAGATTATACGATAAGGGATACAGAGGATATATTTGATGTTGATAATACACTTGTAGAACATGGTGCACCTGTAACTAAAAGAGCGAAGGAACTTTTTGAAGAGTTAAGGAATATAGGATACGACACATGTATCATATCAAACAACAAAGAATATCGTGTTAAGCCGCTTGCAGATGAAGTTGCTTCAAAGTATGTAAGTAAAGCAGATAAGCCATCACCTAAGAATTATATAAAGGCTATGGAGTATATGCATACAGATAAAGATACTACGTATTTTGTTGGCGACCAGCTTTTTACAGATGTATGGGGAGCTAACAGGGCGGGCATAATGTCGATACTTGTAAAGCCATAGATAAGCATGAGAGATTCAGATTATACTGAAACGCAGGCTTGAATGGATAGTTCTTTTCTTTTATAAAAGAAGATTACATAAGCATAATAAAAAGGCATAATATTATTTATTTTCGATAAAATCATTCGAGGTAGTATAGTGATGAATATTAAAGGAACAACAAGAGTATGTGGTCTTATAGGTAATCCTGTGGGCCATTCCATATCACCAGTTATACATAATACGCTGGCGGATATTACCAAAACCAATATGGTATATACAACTTTTAAGGTTGAAAAGGGAAGTGTTGCAAAGGCTGTTGACGGTGCATATGCACTTGATATACTTGGTCTTAATGTAACAGTACCACATAAGCAGGAAGTGATTGATGTGCTTGTGGATATAGACCCACTTGCACGTGCCATAGGTGCAGTTAATACACTTGTAAGGACAACTGGTGGATATAAAGGGTACAACACAGATATACTTGGACTTAAAAGGGAACTTGAAGAGGAAGACATAGAACTTAAAGAAAATAACTGTATAATACTTGGATCTGGTGGTGCAGCAAGGGCAATAGCATTTCTTTGTGCACAAAGTGGTGCTGATAAAGTATATATGTTAAACAGGACTGTTGAAAAGGCAGAGGATATTGCTGATGCGGTCAATGGATACTTTAACAGGGAATGTGTTGTGCCAATGCACATGGATGATTATAAGTCACTTAAAGAAAGCGGTTATATCGTTATACAGACAACAAGTGTAGGGCTATATCCTAATGTGAATGATACAGTTATAGAAGATAAAGAGTTCTATAAAAAGGTAAAGGCGGGAGTAGATATAATCTATAACCCATCTACAACGAAATTCATGGAATTATGTATGGAAGCAGGAAAACCGGCATTTAACGGTCTTAAGATGCTTTTGTATCAGGGAGTAGCAGCGTATGAGTTATGGAACAATACGAAAATATCAAAGGAAGAAGCTGATATAGTATACAACAAAATGAAAGAGGAACTTGGAATTGAATGATAATATTGTTCTTATAGGATTTATGGGAAGCGGTAAAACTACTTCGGGAAGTGGATATCAAGAAATATGGATATTCATTCTGTGATACAGATGAAGTATATAGAAAGAAGAAAACAACGATTAATGATATATTTGCATCAAAGGGAGGCAGCATTCAGGGATATGGAAACAGAAACTGTAAAGGAATTCGCTGATTCCCTGAAAAAATGTGTTGTTTCGGTAGGTGGTGGCCTTCCGGTGCGAAAGGAAAATAGAGAAATCTTAAAGAATATCGGAACTGTTGTATACCTTAAGGCATCAGAGGAGGAGCTGTGTAAAAGGCTTAGCAGAGATAATACAAGGCCGCTTCTTAAAGGCGGTAATCTTAAGGAAAAAATACATACGCTTATGCAGCAAAGAGAAGACATATATATGGATGCCGCAGATGTAGTGATTAATACAGAAAATGTTTCTTTTGGACATATGTATGAAGAGATCATGTCACAAAAATGCGATAATACGCAGTGCATACAGCGCTTTTTGAGGGCTTTATCACAAGATTAATGAGTTATAAGGAGAACATTAAAATGAAAATTTTAGTTATGAATGGTCCTAATATTAATTTTCTTGGAATAAGGGAAAAAGGAATATATGGAACAGATAATTATGAAACACTGGTAAATATGATTGAGAATAAAGCAAAGGAGCTTGGGGTAGAAGTCGAAGTATTCCAGAGTAATCACGAGGGAGCTGTTATAGATAAGATTCAGGAAGCTTATTATACAGATGTTGACGGAATAGTTATCAACCCGGGAGCATTCACCCATTATAGTTATGCAGTAAGGGATGCACTTGCATCAGTAGCTTCTATTCCTAAGATAGAGGTGCACATATCTAATGTACATACAAGAGAAGAGTTCAGACATACATCTGTTACTGTTCCTGTATGCAATGGACAGGTTGTAGGACTTGGACTTAAAGGGTATTTATATGCTATGGAAGCTGTTGTGGATATGGTTAAGTGCAAAGCAAAAGAGTGATGCTGATACAGTTTTTGATGCGAACAGCAAAATATTTAATAAGGATATTTGATGTTACACTTGGTGCAGCATAATGCTAATCAGGCTGTGATTCTGGCAAAAGTCAGGATCATGGCCTTTTTTATATAGGTCTAGGAATTTAAACTTATATAAAAGAAAATCATCATGGATGATTACTAAGAATGTGATTGTTATTAGTAAAAAAAGGGTGTATAATGTAGCAACGAATAACAATTAGGAGAAAGAAATATGAATAAGCAGGAAGCAATAAGTATTTTAAAGGAGCATAATCAGGAGCATGTTGTTAAAAGATTAGAGGCATTAGGAGATGATGCAGCTAAAAAGCTTATATCACAGGTTGCCATGATTGACTGGAAGGTAGTAGAGAGCATTAAGGATAAGGCAGAGGATAAAGGAGAGGCTAAGAAGATTGAGCCATTAGCTGCAGTAGAGATTAACGATATAAAGAAGAATAAGGAAAAGTATACTGCAAAAGGTGTAGAGGCTATAAAAAACGGCAAGGTAGCAGCAGTGCTTCTTGCAGGTGGACAGGGAACAAGATTAGGACTTGATAAGCCTAAGGGAACTCTTAATGTAGGGGTTAATAAGGATTTATTCCTTTTTGGACAGCTCATACATAATCTTATGGATGTTGTTAACGAGACAGAAGCATGGGTTCCACTTTATATCATGACAAGTGATAAGAACAATAAAGATACAGTAGAGTTCTTTGAAGAACATAATTATTTTGGATATGATAAGGATTATGTTAAATTCTTCATACAGAGCATGGTTCCATCAGTTGATTACAATGGAAAGCTATATATGGAGAGCACAGACAGCCTTGCTATGTCGCCAAATGGTAACGGAGGCTGGTTCTTATCATTAATAGCAGCTGGACTTGACAAGGATATGCGGGATAAGGGTGTTGAATATGTTAACGTATTTGCAGTTGATAATATACTACAAAGAATAGCTGATCCAGCCTTTATAGGAGCAACTATACTTGCAGGGGCTGAGTGTGGTTCAAAGGTAGTAAGAAAATGTGAGCCGGAAGAAAAGGTTGGTGTTATGTGCAGGGTAAACGGACATCCATCTATCATCGAGTATTATGAGATGTCAGAAGAGCTTGCCAGCTTAAGAAGAGAAGATGGAGAGCTTACTTATGGCTTTGGTGTTATTCTTAACTATCTTTTCAGCTTTAAGAAGCTTGTAGAGATATCTAACAGGAATCTTCCTTTACATATAGTAGAGAAGAAGATTCCATATATAGATGAGAACGATAACTATATCAAGCCAGAAACTCCTAACGGATATAAGTTTGAAACACTTGTACTTGATATGGTAGAGATGATGGATGACTGTGTACCATATGAGGTTGAAAGAAGCTATGAATTCGCACCTATAAAGAACAAGACTGGAAAGGACTCGCTGGAAAGTGCAAGGGAACTTCTTAAGGTTAATGGAATTGAATTCTAAGAGTGTAAAGATTAGTTGAATTATAGTATATGGAGGAAAATATGGTTGTTTTATTAGCAGGCGGAGCCGGATATATTGGCTCACATACAGCAGTAGAGCTTATTAATGCAGGTCATGAAGTTGTCATCGTAGATGACTATAGTAACAGCTGTCCTGAATCTATAAAGAGAGTTGAAGAGATAACAGGAAAAAGCATAGTATCATATGAAGCAGATGTTAAGGATAAAGCTGCACTCCGTAAGATATTTGCAGAGAATAATATAGACTGTGTGATACATTTTGCAGGACTTAAGGCAGTTGGAGAGTCTACAAGACTTCCAGCAAAGTATTATCGTAACAACATTGATACTACTCTTTCACTTATAGAGTGTATGAAAGAAGCTGGTGTTACAAAGATAGTATTCTCGTCTTCTGCAACAGTATATGGTGACCAGAAGCCACCTTATGTAGAAACTATGCCTAAGGGAGAATGTTCTAATCCATATGGCTGGACAAAGTCTATGATGGAGCAGATACTTACAGACTGTGCCAAGGCAGATCCAGAGCTCACAGTTGTATTGTTACGTTACTTTAACCCAATCGGAGCACATTCATCTGGCAAGATTGGTGAAGACCCACAGGGTATTCCTAACAATCTTATGCCATATGTATCACAGGTTGCAGCTGGAGTAAGAGAGCAGCTTACTATATTCGGAGGGGATTATCCTACACCGGATGGAACATGCAGAAGGGACTATATACATGTTGTTGATTTAGCATGTGGTCATGTTAAGGCAGTTGAATATGCAGATTCACATAAAGGGGTTGAGATATTTAACTTAGGAACAGGAACACCATATAGTGTACTTGAGATAGTGCATGCTTTTGAGAAGTCTACTGGCGTTAAGTTAAACTACAGGATAGGTGAGAGACGTCCGGGAGACCTTCCTGATTCATGGGCAGATGCTGCTAAGGCTAAGGAGATTCTTGGCTGGGAAGCATCTAAAACACTTGAGGATATGTGCAGGGATTCATGGAACTGGCAGAGTCATAATCCACATGGATACAGGGATTAAAAATTAAAAGAATTCGTTAAGATATTCGTTAAGACATTGCAATAAGACTTGTAGTGAACATATAATAAATAATAATTATTGTCTATTATATGTTTGCTGACAAGTCTTTTTAATATTACTTTTTGTTTTGCTGATATAGATGTAGTATATTTACTATAATTATGCTATGATGTATAATAACAGGCGGTTATTATTGGTATGGAGGTAAACATTGAATTCTATTAATCTTTATACATTAACAAGAATTGAGGATAATGACAGATTTGCAGAATATGAATATATCATGTCAGAAAGAAAGGACTTTCAGAGGACGAGGATAAGGGAAAAAGAGTCCTTAGTACAGCTTGTAACAAAGCTTATGAAATCAGGTGTCCAGATAGAAGATCTGGATAACTTTTTTATTCATATACGATAGCACACATCAGTAAAGAGTTTGATCTGCTTAAAGTGTCATCGAACAGGAAAAGAATATTAAATATTGAACTAAAAAAGTGAGGATGTTGGTGAGGAAAGAATAAAACAGCAGCTTGTAAGAAACAGATATTATCTTAGTCCGGTTACAACAGATATTATTTCATACACCTATATTCTTGATACGAACACAGTATATAAGCTTGATATGGATAATAAACTATATGTATCTGATTTTTCAAGCGTTGCACAGGATATCAGAAGCTTTAAAAAATGCATGAAAAATAATATAGAAAGTCTTTTTAAAGCAAAGGATTATCTTATTTCTCCTGTAAACTCACCTGAAAGGTTTGCAAGGCATCAGTACTTTCTTACTAATCAGCAGGAGGCTATGAGCAGAAAACTTCTTGCAGGACTTTTAAGAGATGATGATAAAAAGTATTATTCAGTTAAAGGCGAGGCTGGAACTGGAAAAACCCTGCTTTTATATGACACTGTAAGAAAACTGCCGGAAAATGTACGTAAATGTGTAATACATTTCGGAAGACGTACGCCTAATATAGATATACTAGAGCATGCTATACCATGTACAGATATAATAACTTCTAAAGATCTGATAAGTAAGGATATGCTTAGTGGATATTCTTATATACTTGTTGATGAAACACAGCGTATACATGATGACCAGTTTGAGTGGATTATAGAAAAGTGCAGCTGTGAATCTGGATATGAAAGCTGCAGACAGCTGTATTAATACCAAAATAGTGATGTTTTATGACTGCGAACAGATATTGTCACGTCAGGAGCAGAAACGGGCTATGGATAAAAGAATAGAAGATATAGCTGATGAAAAGTATTTTCTTTCGGACAGGATAAGAACGAATCCTGAATTATCAGAGTTTATAAGAAATATGTTTGATCTTACCAAGCGAGGAAAAGGTTATAGATATGATTGTGTAACTATATGCTATGCTAACAGTATAAACGAGTTTAAAAAGCTTAAGGCATACTATAAGGCTAAACAGTATATATACATAGACTATGAGAAATCCTATAAAATGCAGCACCATGTATAAAACAAGGAAATTTAATACATACAAGGTTATAGGAAAAGAGTTTGATAAAGTGTTAACGGTCATAGACGGCAAATTCAGTTATAATGAATATGGTGAGTTGTGTGCAGATTATGAAGGGGATAACGATGACATAATTGAAAAGTTTTTTTATCAGGTTGTCACAAGAGCCAGAGAACAGCTGTGTATAATAGTACTGAATAATGAGGATATATTTAAACAGCTTTTATATCTGCTTGGGCGCATACATGAGAATAATAAGGGTCAGGAGTGAATATATAGAACATAAGCCTGCTTTTTAGAATAAGATAAATTAAGAATATATCATTGTTTCCCAGACATTGTAACAATGCTTATATTCTTTAATTCTAAAAAGGAGGTTTGATGGTGCGTGGTAAATATAAATATAAAAAGCATATTAAAAAATGTTTTTCGTTGATTATCCTTAGCTGTATAATGGCGGTTACAATGAATAATGCAGCTATGGCTGTTGTTATTGATGTAAGTGGTCATGATGGCCTTATTGACTGGGATAGTGCAAAGGAACACATAGAGGGTGTGATAATACGATTGGATATGGTGATGATTATGCATATCAGGATGATAAGCAGGCTGTACAAAACATGGATGAATGTGAAAGGCTTGGTATTCCATATGGAGTATATATATATAGTTATGCAATGACGATGCAGGAAACAGAGTCTGAAATATCCCACACATTGCGGATGCTTAAAGGACGTAACCCGGTTCGTGGTGTATGGTTTGATATGGAGGATGCGGATGAATATAAGAAAAATCACGGAATGGATGTATATAGTGAAGAAGACAGGACACTGCTTACAGATATCTGTATTAGATTCATAGAGGAAATGCATTCAAGAGGTTATATAACAGGCGTATATGCTAATTATGACTATTATAAAAATGTACTGGATACTAATCGTCTTTATATGACTGAGGGCTTTAACATGTGGCTTGCACATTGGGATGTAGAAGAGCCGGATATGGACTGCATGATGTGGCAGTTTGGAGCATACAGGATAGGTGATCATGAATTTGATGGAAATATATATTATGCAGATTATTCATCGCCATATAAAGATGCTTATATAGAAACCAGTGCACAGGCAGGAAGAAAGGTTAATGTGATATATCAGGCACAGATAGACGGAGATTACTGGCTTCCGCAGGTGATTAACGATGAAGACTATGCTGGAATAAGAGGCAGAAATATAACAGGAATAACTTTATCAACAGATATAGGATATGCAGTATACAGAGTATATTCTAATGGAAGATGGCTTGCTTATGTTGATAGCCGCAATTCAGATATTTCAGATTATTATAATGGTTATGCCGGAAACGGATACAGTATAGAGGCGGTTGAAGTATATTATTACACACCAGACACGCTGTTATTATAATGAAGGACCCCATTACCAGGCATTTACAGAGAATGGTTACAAATACGCATATTACAGGTAAGTACAACAGGAAATGACTATTTTCCATATCAGACAGATAATGAAAGAAATGACGGACAGGATGGATATGCAGGAATATATGGACGTAAGGTGGATAGATTCCAGATAGTGATAAAGTGATTATGATGAATAATATGGTTAATATCAGCAGACTATAAGGTATACAGATATTCTGTAGAAACTTATCAAAAGGATGGTATGATATGAACGATGATGAAATGTCAAGACAGATATGTGTGACGGACAGGTGACACTTAAGGGGGATAATGATGGCAATGCGATTAAACTTATAACAATAATAGGTGAGATAGAAGGACATGATATTCTTCCAGCGACAAGTAAAACTACCAAGTATGAGCATATTCTTCCACAGCTGGCAGCTATTGAGAATGATGATAGTATAAGTGGTGTATTATTTCTTATGAATACAGTAGGAGGCGATGTCAGTGCAGGACTTGCGCTTGCAGAGATGATAGCATCCATGAGTAAGCCGACAGTATCGCTTGTTATTGGCGATTCACATAGTATAGCCGTTCCACTTGCAGTTAGTGCAGACTATTCATTTATAGTGCCTACAGCAACTATGATAATACATCCTGTACGCATGAGTGGTAATATTATAGGGGCAAGACAGACATATGATTATTTTGAAGGATACAGAAAAGGATAGTGTCGTTTATAGCACATCATAGTAAAACAGGTGAAGCTGACATAGAAGCCATGATGATGAATACCAAAATGCTGACAAAGGATCTTGGAACAATACTAGTAGGAAAAGAGGCTGTAAAAATAGGATTGATAAATGAAACTGGTGGAATAAAGGAAGCTTTTAGTAAGCTTAAAAGTATGATGTAAATAAACCGGATATATGAATGGAGATTATTATGAACACAGAAGAAATAAAAAAGTATACGGCTGATAATATAAGCTGCCAATTGTGTCCCCGTATGTGTCAGGTAAACAGACATACGGGGATGGGATATTGCCTGATGCCAGACAGGATAAAGGTGGCAAGGGCTGCACTGCATATGTGGAGGAGCCATGTATATCCGGTGAACATGGAAGTGGTGCTATATTCTTTAGCGGATGTACATTAAGGTGTGTGTTCTGTCAGAACTATAAAATAGCTGCGGCAGCAGTTGGAAAATATATAACAGTAGACGGATTAGCTGATATTATGTTAAGATTACAGGATAAACATGCTAACAACATTAATCTTGTTACACCAACACATTATGCTTTACATATAGCACAGGCGCTTACTAAGGCGAGGGATAATGGGCTTAGAATACCGGTTGTATACAATACAAGTGCATATGAGAATATAGAAACTCTTAAAAGACTGGATGGACTTGTTGATGTTTATCTTCCGGATTTTAAGTATATGGACAGTAGTCTTGCTTTGAAATATTCCCATGCAGAGGATTATCCAGAGGTGGCAAAAAGCGCGCTGAATGAGATGGTAAGACAGGTTGGAAGCCCTTGTATGTATAGTGATGAGGATGAGATTGTACAGAGTGGTTATGTTGAAGACGGAGTTATGAAAAGAGGGGTTATAGTAAGACATCTTGTACTTCCGGGCTGTACTAAGGATTCTAAAGCGGTTATAGGTTATCTTTATGATACCTATAAGGATGATATATACATAAGCATTATGAACCAGTATACGCCACTTGAACATGTAAAGGAATATAAAGAATTGTATAGAAAAGTAACTCATAAAGAGTATGATGAAGTCGTGGATTACGCTATAGATATAGGAGTAACTAATGGGTTTATCCAGGAAGGGGATACAGCAAAGGAAAGCTTTATTCCAGATTTTGATTTTACAGGTCTTATATGATATAAACTATATTTTCTTTTTTTAAACAGGAGGAGTTTATGAAATATGAAATAGGCAGCCCGTGTATGATGGGCTGCAATATAGTTAACGGTGGATATAATTTCGCATATGCCAGCAGCTATGCAGCAATGCATAGTGATACAGCAGTGTATGTATGTATCTTTAAAAAGAGTGATACAAAGCCTTTTTATGAACTTGAATTACACAAAACGATGGGGATAGTTTATTCGATATTCATAACAGGTATTAATATAGATGACTGCTTTTATTGTTTTAAAGAAAATGAAGAATATATAGTTGATCCATATGCTAAAGCAGTAACAGAATGTGAAATATTTGGCATAGAAAAAAAAGATACTATACATACAAGTCCAGTTAAGCTTGCTGATTACAACTGGGAAGATGACAGACAGCTGCATATTCCTTATGATGAATGTATTATGTACAAGCTTAATGTGAGAGGTTATACAAAAAGCAAAACCTCAAAGGTAAAAGCAAAGGGAACATTTGCCGGAATTGTTGAAAAAGCAGAGTATCTTAAAACGCTGGGAATAACCACGATAGAGCTTATGCCAGCTTACGAATATGATGAGATGGGCAGATTCACACAGTTTATGGATAAGGAGACTTTATCACGATACATATATATGAAACATAGTACATATGTTAAGAATATATATGATAGAGAAGTTAAGGTTAACTACTGGGGGTATACTAACGGGTTTTATTTTGCACCTAAAGCAGCTTATAGTTATAAAGCTGAAAGAAATGCGGGTGAATATGTGGATTATACTACTGAATTTAAAGATATGGTTAAATCTCTTCATAGTATGGGAATAGAAGTTGTTATGGAGTTCTTTTTTAAGGATGTCACAACAGCGTATATATTAGAATGTGTAAGATACTGGGTTAAGGAATACCATATAGACGGGGTTCACATATATTGCGATGAGGTATCGCTTAATGCACTTGCAAATGATGCACAGCTGGCTGATACAAAGATTATGACTATATACTGGAATAAAAATAAAGGTGTATACAGGCATATGGCAAGCTACAACAATGATGTCCAGAATATTATAAGACGTTATCTTAAAGGCGATGAGGATATGTTGAAAGCATTTGCAGATATGCAGCTTAACAACCCTGATAATGCCGCAATAATTAATTACGTAACGACAAATAACGGTTTTACCTTGTATGATCTTGTATGTTATGACAGGAAGCATAACGAAGCAAATGGTGAGAATAACAGGGATGGTGAGAATTTTAACTATAGCTGGAACTGTGGGGAAGAGGGAACAACAAGAAAACAAAGAGTAAGACAGTTAAGAATCAGACAGATGAAAAATGCTCTTGCAATGATTCTTCTTGCACAGGGAACTCCGCTTATACTTGCAGGCGATGAGTTTACAAACAGTCAGCAGGGTAATAATAACCCATATTGTATAGATAACGAAATATCATGGGTTAACTGGAAGAATAACAATGATTCAACAGAGATATTAAACTGGACAAAGCAGCTTATAAGTATAAGGAAAAAATACGGAATACTGCACAGCAGATACAGACTGACACAAAGTGACAGTTTGTCATCTGGTTATCCGGATGTATCGTTTCATGGACTTAACGCGTGGTATGCAGATATGTATAATTACTGCAGACAGATAGGAATAATGTATTCTGATACGTATTCTGACAAAGAATCAAGAAAGCTCATATATGTTGCCTATAATATGCATTGGGAAAACTATGCATTGGCACTGCCTAAGATTGAGGGCAGGAATGGTTTTGAGGTTGTCTTAATGTCCTGTGATAAAAAGGAAAATATATATATTGATAGTGAAAAGAGAAAAGTTGTTATGCCTCCAAGGAGCATGGCGGTTCTTATTGGAGAGTATCCGGAAAGAAAAACTACTATGGATGTGAAGAAAAAAGCATCTAAAAACAAAAAATGAAAGGTCAGATAGATTTCATGGATTACAATAAACTTAATGAGCTAAAAAAAAAGATATAGCAATTATGAAGAGGTGTTTAAGTCAGGAGATTACGATAAGGCAGCAGACATACTTGGTAATGTGCTTGATGTAATAGAGGAAGAATATAAAGGCGTAAGAAAGGCTGGAATGATAGACAAGGAGCTTGTTATCAGAAAGTCAGAAGGAGATGGTCAGATATGGCTGTGTACCAATCATATTATGGAATATTATATATATGCATGCTATTTTGAACCGGAAATGGATGTGAAGATGCCTGAGCTCCCGATAGCTGAATATTACAGAACTTATGCAGAACTTGTGTTAAGCTGCAGAAGTATAAAAGAGCAGAGGATGCATATAAAAAATGCACTGTGCTGGAATCCGGTTGATTTAGATTCATATCTTGGACTTGCAGAATGTTATAAATATCTGAATATGATAACAAGATATCTTGATATTACAAAACAGGCATACAGATTTTGTTGTACAAGAGCTACGATGGCGAGATTCTATAGAAATATGGGCTTTTATTATCTTTCATCATACAATACAGATATGGCAGAGGCATGCTATACATACAGCAATATATATTATCATACAGATAATGCTGATTCTGAGCTTGAATACATAAAAAAATGCACTGGCAGCAGCTAAAAATAATGAGAATAAAGACAGTATAAATAAAGATGAGGATGTCATAACAAAGGAAGAAGTGAATGAAAACGGGCAGAAGTATACAATAAAGCAAATGCAGGAAATGTTTGATAAGGAGCATGTTGAACCTGGTCCAGACTCAAAGACAATAGGTATAATATACAGAGTAGGTGACTGATGCTTCAGGATAAGGAATACAGACTCGCAAAGGACTGCTTTATGATAGTGTATGATATAACCAATGAGCAGCAGCTTGAAGGCTGATAGCAGAGCTTGACAGCTGTCTTAAGGAAGAAACACAATAAAACGGATTGTCTGGCACAGTATGAATGAAGAGAAATTATGACAATTTAAAATATACCTGAAAGGTGGAAGTATGAATATAAAAGATAAATATGACAGTATAATATTTGATCTTGATGGAACACTATGGAACTCATCAAAACCTATATGTGAGGCATGGAATATTATACTTAAAAGACATAAAGAAATAACAAGAAAACCAATAACAATAGAGGAACTTGGAGGCTGCATGGGGCTTCCTATGTATGACATAGCAGCTAAGCTTTTTCCACAAGAAAAAGAAAATGTAAGAAATGCACTTATGGATGAATTATGTGAATTTGAAAATGGATATCTTGAAGAAAAAGGAGGTGTCCTTTTTCCAAAGCTGAGAGAAACATTAGAGCAGCTTAAGGAAAAATACAGATTGTTTATAGTCAGCAATTGTCAGGATGGCTATATAGAGGCATTTATAAAGGCACATCATTTTTCGGATATATTTGAAGACACTGAGTGCTGGGGAAGAACAAGGGCATCTAAAGGTGTGAGCAATAAGATACTGATTGAAAGGAATAAACTTAATACTCCTGTATATGTCGGTGATACATCTGGTGATGCACAGTCAGCAAAGGATGCAGAAATTGACTTTATATATGCAGCGTATGGTTTTGGAGAAGTAAGTGATAAAGATTATATTGCAAAGATTGATTCATTTGAAGAATTAAAGAATATTCTTCTATGATTTGATTTAAGTGATCGCATTTTAACAGATGTGATTATTGTGATGTTTTGTATTGTGATGTTTAGTATTTCAATGTTTATAAAGCATTAAGGGTTAAGAAAAATATATATTCATACGATGTATATAGTACATGGATGTAGAAAAGTAAACAAGGCTACGGAGAGCAGTGATAAGTTCGTTGATGAATGATGAATACTGCTGTCCGTAGTCTTTTTGCATTTATTATTCCGGTTAGACAAGTGGATAAACGATATGTAAAACTTAATTCTGAATGGAGAAAAAGTATGAATACACAGGAAAAAACATATAATAACGCAGTTAATAGCTGCAGGACTGCTATTTATAAAAGCAGTATGAACAATCAGGGCAAGGTTATGAGAACAGCCGGTAATATATTTAAGAAATATAGCGTAGGCAATGAAGAGACAAAGACACAGAATGAAGCTGATACAGCAACTATAGGATTGCATTTAAAAGAAGCAGTGGATAGTATATTTGATCCAACAACAGGCATGACAGAAGAACAGAAGAAAAAGTTTGTTGAAAAGCTTTATAGAAAACTGGAGAGTGGAAAAAAAGCTGACAGCTGATGAGATGCAATATCTTCGCATGAATGATCCTGTGACTTATGCAAAGGCTGCAAGAGTACAGACAATGAGGGAAGCCTTTAAAAAACAGTTGGAAAATGCGAAGAGTAAGGAAGAAGCTTCAGATATGTATCTTACAAATATGTCAAGGATAGGAGAAGATGATCCTGCGAAAAAAGAACTTCAGGCTGCATATGGAGGATGTGTATTCTGAATTCAGAAAGACTAACGCATATAAAAAACTTCCGGATACGAGAAAAGAAGCTATGGAAGAAAAAGATAGCTGTAAAAGCATGACTGCAATAATGTGAAGTGGGAAGAGGATGAATCTGACAGACAGGAAGTAAGCTGGAAAGAAACAAAGATTAAGTAAGAAAATTAGAAAATAATACAAAATAATAATGCAAAAGAAAAATAATGCTTGACCTTTTAAAATGATGGTGATATTATTACTTCAACAATTTAATATATTAAAGTCAATGAACAAGATAGTACTTTATGAATGAACATCACAGAGAGCCGGTGGTGCTGGAAAGCCGGTATGGGAGTCTTAAAGGAATGGGCTTGGGAGATTCACATATTAAAGATTCTGGTTATGGATTAAGTAGTTTGTGACGTGTCCTCACGTTATAGAGGCAGGATATATTAGTATCCGGGAAAAGGTAAGTGTATTATTGGTTTGATATTGGTAAGCTGGTTAGTATTATGGTTTGATATAATTTAGTTTATCATGATTGTTATCATATACATAGATGATGCATATATGATAATATGTGGATTAATCAGACAAACACTTATGAATAAGGGTGGCACCACGATATATGATTATTCGTCCCTGACAGGAAAGAATCCTGTCAGGGACTTTTTTTGATTTTGCAGCATAATTAACTGGAGGATTGAATGTATGAGAGTATTAAAGGCTTATAAGAAAACAGTCAGTATAGTTGATGAAACAGCGATAGAATTATACAAGGGGCTTGGAAGAGAGCATAAGGGCTTTCTTATGGAAAGCAATGATAAAGAAAACGGCAGATATACATTTATGGGGGTTGATCCGGAAGAGATTATCCAGTCAGATAAAGATAGTCTTGTTATAACAAGAGCTGATGGGACGAAAGATATAAGATATGGCAATCCACTTGAACGGTTAAAGGAATATTTTGATGAATTCAAGATAATAAAAGATGCAAAAGAACTTGAATTTATGGGAGGTCTTGTTGGAAGTCTTGGTTATGACTATATAAGATACACTGAGAAACTGCCAGATGATAACCCTGATGAGATTGGAATAGAAACTATACAGCTTATGCTTGCTTCAAGGTTTATAGCGATTGACCATGAGGCAGAAACATTCACAGCAGTAGTGCTTGATGAGGATAATGAGGCTGGAAGAAAAAGAGCCTAAAGGAAGCAGAACAGCTTATCAGACAGGCAAGAACAGGCATAGATAAATATCACGATGAAAAGTAAATATGGATTTAGATGGACATATATTGAAAAAATCAGACACGCTTGATGAATATAGCCAAAAGGTTGAAAAGATAAAACAGTACATAAAAGATGGACATATATTCCAGACAGTTTTATCGCAAAGATGGACGATTGAAACAAAACAGACAGGCTTTGAGTTATATGAAAAGCTAAGAGAACTTAATCCATCACCTTATCTTTATTATTATAATTTTGGCGATTTTGAGATAATAGGAAGTTCGCCGGAGATGATAGTCAAGCAGACTGATTCTAAAGTATATACATGTCCTATAGCAGGAACAAGAAGAAGAGGTAAAAACAAGGCAGAGGATTTAGCCTTAGAAGAAGAGCTTCTTGCAGATGAGAAGGAAAGGGCGGAACATGTTATGCTTGTTGATCTTGCAAGAAACGACTGCGGAAAGATAAGTGAGCTGGGCTCAGTAAGAGTATCACAGTTTATGAATGTACAAAGATACTCACATGTAATGCATATCGTTTCACTTGTTGAAGGAAGAAAAAACGGAGAATATCATCCGCTTGATCTTGTGTCATCATTCTTCCTGCAGGAACGCTAAGCGGAGCACCAAAGATAAGGGCAATGGAAATCATAGATGAACTGGAAACAGTCAGAAGAGGATTGTATGGAGGCGCTACAGGCTATCTTGATTTCGGAGGCAATATGAACTTCTGCATAACTATCAGGACAATGATTAAAAAGGTGACAAGGTATATCTTCAGGCAGGTGCAGGAATTGTTGCAGATTCAAAGCCGGAGCTTGAATACCAGGAGTGTTGTAACAAGGTTATGGCACTTGCAAAGACCCTTGTTAAGGAGGAAAAGTTATGATTCTGTTAATAGATAATTATGATTCGTTTACATATAACCTGTATCAGTTTATAGGAATATTTAATAATGATATAAAGGTTGTAAGAAATGATAAGATAACGATAGAAGAAATAGAACAGCTTAATCCGGAATCAATAGTAATCTCTCCAGGACCTAAAAGTCTAAAGAGGCAGGAATAAGTGTAGAGGCAATAAGTATTTTGCAGGTAAGAAGCCAATACTTGGAATATGCCTGGGACATCAGAGTATAGGTGAGGCATTCGGGGCAACAGTTTCATATGCGAAAAAGCTCATGCACGGAAAACAGTCAGATGTAACGCATAATGGTAAGAGTATATTTGAAGGAATCCCTTCACCTGTGAAGGTTGCAAGGTATCATTCCCTTGCAGTTATAGAAGATACACTTCCCGATGTGCTTGAAGTCATAGCAAGAACAGAGATGGGGAGATAATGGCTGTAAAACATAAGGAATATCCGGTTGTAGGACTTCAGTTCCACCCGGAATCCATATATACAGAGCATGGAAAAAGAATGATAGAAAATTTCGTTAATGGCAGGATATAATGAGCGTATAAGTTAACTAATATATTGCTTAATATCAGGAAAGGAAACTAAGTATGATACTTGATGTAATAGTAGAAGATAAATTAAAAAGACTTCCTGAACATAAGAAAAGAATAAGCGAAGAAAAGATGAAAGAGCTTGCACTTTCTTCTACAAGGAAAATTAACAGCTTTTATGAAGCATTAAAAAAAGATGGATTATCAGTCATAGGTGAATTTAAAAAAGCTTCACCAAGTCATGGGTTAATGAATAATAAAATTGAGCTTGTTGAAAGAATCAGACAATATAGCGAAAGTGCAGATGCAATATCCTGTCTTACCGAAGAAGATCATTTTAATGGAAGCACAGAATATCTTAAACAGATAAGAAAACATGACACAGCTTCCGATCATCAGGAAAGATTTTATAATAGATCCATATCAGGTGTATGAGGCCAGGGTTATTGGTGCGGATGCCATACTCCTTATAGCAGCTATATTAGATGATGATAAGTTTAAAGAGTTGTATGAGCTTGCATACAGCCTTGGACTTGATGTGTTATGTGAGGTGCATGATGAAGAGGAAATGAAAAGAATGCTTGCACTTGATGTTAAGATAATAGGAATTAATAACCGTAATCTTAAAACTTTCGAGGTGAATCTTGAAACCACGAAGAAACTATCAGACATGGTGACAGATGATATGAGAAAAGCAGGGATGCTTCTTGTATCCGAGAGCGGTGTTTCTGATACAGATGATATAAAGCTTCTTGCAAAAAGCCGTGCAGATGCACTTCTTATAGGAACTGTGCTTATGGAGGCTGAAAATCCATGCGAGCTTATATCAGAGTTTAAATGTATATATGACAATGAATGTGAAAAAGAAGAACTGGATGAAAATGGAAAAAAACAGAAGTGAAAATATGTGGGATAACAAGTGAAGCAGATGCCAGACTTCTTATAAAGTATGGAGCAGATTATGGAGGAATGGTTGTTTTTTATCCTAAAAGTAAAAGGGACATAACAATCGATGAGGCAGGAAAGCTTGCTAAGATGTTGAAAGAATCAGACATAAAAACGGTAGCTGTAACTGTATCTCCTGATACAGACAAGCTTAGGCAGATACAGGATAATGGTTTTGACTATATACAGATACATGGTGAGCTTTATGAGGATGTATATAATGAGAGCAGAATTCCAATCATAAGGGCTGTTAATATTGGCAAAAATGACAACATGGATGATATTAAAAAAAAGTATATCAGAGGCAGCACATAAGGAAAAGATTGTAGGTATACTTCTTGATGCGGGTATTCCGGGATCGGGTAAAACATTTGACTGGAATAGCGTAAAAGAGCTTGAATTAAAAGAAAAGAAATTGTTTCTTGCTGGAGGACTTAACAGTTTAAATGTTGCAGCTGCTGTAAAATGTGCAATGCCAGATGTAGTTGATATAAGCACTGGAGTTGAATATGATGACATATTGATAAAGGGAAAAGATGAAAAAAGGTAAAAGAATTCATATTAAATGCACGAAAGTGAAAACATCAGATTCATTTAAGAACAGTTAAAGAAGATAAGGAATATAAATAAAGAATAAATAAAGAGCAGTAAAAGAAAAGAGGAGTAATAATGCAGGATAACAGATATTATGGACAATTTGGCGGACAGTATGTTTCAGAATCACTTATGAATACACTTAATGAGCTGGAGAAGGCATTTGATGAGGCAATGAAGGATCCTGAATTCATAAAGGAGTATAAATATTATCTTAAGGAGTATGTAGGAAGAGAAAATCCTTTATATTATGCCGAAAAACTCAGTAAAAAATATGGTGCAAAGATATATCTTAAAAGAGAAGATCTTAATCATACGGGAGCTCATAAGATAAATAATGTAATAGGTCAGATTCTGTTAGCTAAAAGGATGGGAAAAACAAAGGTTATAGCAGAAACAGGAGCAGGCCAGCATGGTGTTGCAACTGCAACAGGAGCAGCGCTTTTTGGCATGGAATGTACAGTATATATGGGCGCTGAGGATATAGAAAGACAGGCACTTAATGTGTTTAAAATGGAACTTCTTGGAGCAAAAGTACAGCCTGTAACTACAGGAAGTTCAACACTTAAGGATGCTACTAATGAAGCTATAAGAATATGGGCAGAAAAGGCAGAAGATACATTCTATGTAATAGGCTCCGCAGTTGGACCACATCCATATCCCAAGATGGTAAAAGAGTTCCAGAGAATAATATCAACAGAGGCAAGAAGACAGATTCTTAAAAAAGAGGGAAGACTTCCAGATGCTGTTGTTGCCTGTGTAGGCGGTGGTTCTAATTCTATAGGTATGTTTGCAGATTTTATAGATGATAAGGATGTTGACCTGATAGGAGTCGAGGCTGGTGGTCTTGGAGTTGAAACAGGTAAGCATGCATCTGCAATGGCGCTTGGTGAGCCGGGGGTACTTCATGGAATGAAGTCATATCTTTTACAGGATGAAGATGGAAATATAAAGCTTGCACATTCTATATCAGCAGGTCTTGATTATCCAGGTGTAGGACCAGAACATGCTTATTTAAGAGATTCTGGCAGAGCGCAATATGTGTCTATAACAGATTCTGAGTGTATGGATGCATTTATGGAGCTGTGCAAGGAAGAGGGTATAATACCAGCTATAGAAAGTGCGCATGCTCTTGCACATGTGTTAAAGATGGCACAGGGCGAATATAAGGGCAAGACTATTGTTATGTGTCTGTCAGGACGAGGAGATAAGGACGTTCATACAGTTCAGAAATATATTAATGGAGAGGAGACAAACAAGTAATGAACAGAATAGAAGAAAAGATGGCTGCACTTAAGGCAGAAGGCAAGAAGGCATTTATAACATATACAACAGCAGGACTTCCTGATATGGATACAACAGCAAAGATTATGCATGCACAACAGGAAGCGGGTATCGATGTAATGGAGCTTGGTGTTCCTTTTTCAGATCCAGTTGCAGACGGACCGGTTATACAGAATGCTTCATATGAAGCTATACAAAACGGAGCTACTCTTGCAAAAGGTTTTTGAACTTATGAAAAAGGTAAGAAATGAAGGGCTTAGTACACCAGTTGTTTTCATGATGTATTATAATACAGTATATCATTATGGTCTGGATGCATTTGCAGCCATGTGTGCAGAATGTGGTGTTGATGGACTTATTATACCAGATCTTCCATATGAAGAGCAGGGCGGGTTAAAGGCCGCACTTGAAAAGGTATCAGGAGCACCTATATTAATACAGCTTGTATCGCCGGTATCAAAAGAGCGTATTCCTATGCTTACAAAGGATGCAAAAGGATTTATTTATTGTGTTTCACAGATGGGAGTCACAGGAAAGGGGGCTAATTTCCATAAAAAAGATAAGAGAGTATCTTTTGGAAGTTAAAAAGAACAGCCCAGTTCCTGTTATGATGGGCTTTGGCATAAGAACAGCTAAAGATGTAGAATCACTTTGCGATATTATAGATGGTGCTATCGTAGGTTCACACTTTATAAAGCTTATGAAAGAGAATAACTATGATACAAAAGCAGTTAAAGATTATATACAGACATTCAGGAAGGAGATGAATGTTTAATTATGGTTACAGAACTTGTTAAGACTGCAGTGGCTGCAAAATGTCTTTATGATAATGCAGGGATGACTGGAAATTACGAGTGTGCTTACTCATTAGGCCTTTTAAGTTATATTGAAGGGTTGATGAGAAAGACCAGGTAACAGAGCTTGAAACCATTTATAAAGAGGTTATGGACAATGTTTACAAAGTAACTACTGATGATAAAAGGTTAAGCAGCTGATTAAAATACTTGGTGATTATGAATTAAAACCTAAGTTTGACGAACAGATGAATGAACTGTATCATATGGGATATGCAGATAAAACTATCAGGTAAGATGATAAATATACGTCGGTAAATATCACAGATTCTTGTATCGTTAGCAGAAAACAAACATAAAGCCTGATTATAGAATGTATTGTGAGACTTGAGTTGGGTATTGACTTATTCGTATGTATGCGGTATATTTTACAAATGTAATTAATTAATGAAAGATAGGTGGATGTTAACGATGACAGAATTGGTTAAGGTTGCAGACATTGATAAGACACATAAGAATCCAATAGCTGAGCTTGTTCAGATGGCATGTAAATATGATAGTCATATTGAGATTGAGGGCGAAGGAAAAAATATCAATGCCAAAAGTCTTATGGGGGATTATGGCATTTGGTTTAAAAAGAAGGGCATCGAAAGTTA
>ENA-OQER01000371-OQER01000371.1-human-gut-metagenome-genome-assembly--contig:-NODE-371-length-25042-cov-11.398274_pt1 | contig 25042 bp, 32 predicted proteins | sample MGYA00242797_ERZ504639 | MGnify/ENA primary metagenome ERZ504639 (study PRJEB26092, sample SAMD00036306) | human gut metagenome | host: Homo sapiens | study: EMG produced TPA metagenomics assembly of...
GTATTAAAGTCGCCCTTTTTTAAGGATACGGCGGTATCGGGGAGGTATCGCCGTGTCCATTTTTATTTACTGTAACCCGCCTAATGCTTTGCGGTCAAAAAAAGCTATGCTCCGCAAGCGGGATATTCCGGCTATGAATGTGAACTGTCAATACATTTAGCTACTGCTTACATTTCCTTTGCGCCCGTCCGCGTCTTGCGGACGGGCGCATTTTGCTTTTTTCAACTTTTTTCTGAAAAGCGCACTCAAGAGCCATCTCCCGAACGGGTACGGAGCGAAAGGGGCAGAGAGGACAAGCCCTTAACTCCCGTCCTCTACTCCACGCGGGAAGGAGGTGAACTCTATGGAGCTATCTTCTTCCGACAAGGAAAGAATACAACATCAGTACGACGCATTAGCAAAGAAAACTTTGGTCGGCGAAGCGAAAAGCCACCGCCGCACTCTTGCGAAACGCGCAGCACGCGAAGTTACTTTTTCGGATTTGAGCGAAAGCGAACTCGCGCAGCTTTTCACAACGGACGAATACGAAAGCGATTATTTCCGTTTTCAAGTGTCCGGCTTTGATGTACTCGTCAAAAATGAACTGCTTGCCGAAGCCCTTAACGCTTTGCCCGAAAGGAAACGCGACATTATCCTTTTGTCCTACTTCTTGGACATGAGCGACGCGGAAATTGCTGAACTGCTGAATGTTGTACGCACGACGGTTTTCCGGCACAGGAAATCCGCGCTTGCGAAAATCAAACAGTATTTGGAGGGAAAAGCAGATGATGAATACCGTTAGGAAATCTGAAAATCTGTTGCCGTTCCCTGTCATTTCCGCAGCGGCAAACGGCGACACAACCGCCATGTGCGCGATCTTGAAGCATTACGAGGGTTACATAGCGAAACTTTGTACCCGCACGCTGAAAGACGACGCGGGCAATACCTATTCCTATGTGGACGAGGAAATGCGTAACAGGCTGCAAGTGCGCCTTATTACCCGCACCCTTATGTGACACAAAACACAATTCTAATAGTGTGGAAGAATATTATGAAAAATTATGTAAAAAGTTTCCGCAAATAAGTTTTAATACCAACGGCGGTGTTGTGCCTTGCAATTCCAATAAAGTGGTCGTAAATCTTTCTTATGACTGTTTGAAAAAAATGGCTAATGATCCGGAATTCGCAAAAGAAATAGAATGGAATTTATCCGGAGAGGTTGCAGCAAATTCACAAGTATATTCTTTTGCAAAGCGTGACGGTGTAGAGTTGGGAGGCAGGACAGTTACATATGATGCTAATGGAAATCGGCAATCTTCATGTGGTGGTATGAGAACAGCTAATTCGTCAAATAAAAGTTCAGATGTATTGAGTACACAAAATCAACAAAAAGCAGCAAAAAGTAGACGGGACAAAAAACGTGAGCAAGAAGAATACTTAGAGAAAATGCGTGAGAAACGAAAAAGAGATGAAGAATATTTGGAAGAATTGCGTGAGAAACGCAAAGATAGAGATGAGTATATTAGTGAAATGTCAGAAAACAGTAGTTCAGTGGTAAGAGCATATACTCAAGCGGAATACGATAATGTAGATTTATTATCTACATTAGATACGAAAATCTGAGGAGGACACGGATATGTCGTTGGAAGTTTACAGTAGGCAGAGTAAGGCGTTTCAGTATGATGGATATAAAATAAATTCTGAAATGCGGGAACACATAAATGCAGAAAAAAGCAGTTCAAATGTACATAAAGACAGAGATACCGTGAATTTTTCCGCAGAGGGCAGAAATATGTGTTACGGATTTGGAGTGCATGATGTAAAAGACCGTGCAAAACATACGGTAGTTAAGCCAGGCATAGCACCTCTTTTTGACACTATTTCAAGGACACTGAAAACAGTCAGAGAAGCAGTACATTTACAATTCAGATAAAATGATTGGAGGAACAGAAGTATGCACATTGGTTCTGGTCTAAATACGGTATCTTCAATGTACCGCCAACAAAAAGGCAATAATATGAAAACGCCTGCATCTGGGGAAAAGACATTTTATACGGCAGAAACACCGAAGGTATATCAGATATTCACAACAGATAATATGTTGTGGACAGGAGGTAATGGCACCGGTCTTTCTTATTGTCTTAAATATGCGGATGATTCAACGGATGAAAATCCGGTGGTGTTACATCTAATTACAAAAATACAGCTATTAAAGATACGGTCAAATAAGCTGCTCCATCATGGGAAAAGTATAAAATTAGGAGCTTTAGATAATATCACAAGGGAAAAGTTTCAAAAACTTCTGGTAACTCTTTGAAATACATATCATATCAATAGATACGATAATATAAATTATGTTTGTATTTGTTGATAACAGGTTTATATCGGAAAAATTGTAAATTTATTTTCTATGTGAATTTTCATTTTTGTAGGGCTGGCATTAGACCAGCCCTTGATTTCATTATAATAGATAAAAAGATATTGAATATATATGCACGGTAAAAAGACGATTCTCAATAAATGAGATTGGGAAAAAGTAACCTTAGTGCTGTTGAAAAAATCACCATAGTTCTAATGAATCTTCTGCATCTACCCATATCTGCATTGTTTCATCAAGATATAATTTTGCATATTCAAGCGGTTTATCAATGGCAAGTGCGTTCAATGCACAGTCTGATCCGGGTGTGGTTTTTAAATCCTTTTCGGCTTCCCAACAGTCAATGCGGAGCATATAACCAGCAGAAGTATAAATATCAATGCTGTTTCTGTGTGGATTGTATTCTGCAAATATTGTTCTCATCGTATAGAATCTCCTTATCATTCAATCAGTCATTTGTTACAAAAATCAGAAGCATTTCAATCAGTTCACCATGTCACTTTTATTTTGTGTTATACTGTTTTATAGATTTTTCTTGCCCTTGTATTTGCCTTATCAGAGTTCGTAAACGCTGACGGGACGATATAACACAAGGGAAACAATAAGGGAAAGCTCACCTGCGATAAATCCAGTGTTTTCAAGGGTTTGCAGAGAATTTAATAACAAAATATAACAGTTATTAAATTCCCTAAAACAGGTGAAATCTCAATCGGAATTTGTCTAACTGACACATTAGAAAAGATTGTATATGAGATATTTTTATGAGATGTATCCTGACGCAGTGATTTGTCCTCAGGTTGAGGACGAATTGATTACAGATGCAAATATGTCTACTATTGAAGAAATTGAGGCCGAATTAAATGAATAATCAATTCATACAAAGAGTAATATTCGATTGGAATAGAATTGATAACGATAGTTATTTAAAGGGAATCGAGGCTTTTAAGGGAATTGAAAAACTTGATTTCAATAAACCAATCACATTTTTTGTTGGGGAAAATGGCAGCGGTAAATCAACTTTATTGGAAGCACTTGCCGTAGCACATGGTTTTAATCCAGAGGGTGGAACGAAGAATTATGTTTTTTCTACGCATGATACACATTCAGAGTTGTGTGATGCGATAAGAATTGCCAAAGGCTATCGGAAGGAAAAGTGGGGATATTTCTTAGGGCAGAAAGCTTTTATAATGTTGCAACGCAGGAAGAAGAATATGCAGATATTACACATCCTTCCGCTAAATATCATGAAAAATCACATGGAGAGAGTTTTCTCGCATTAGCGCAGAATAATATGAATCCAAATGGCTTGTATCTTTTTGACGAGCCGGAAGCTGCATTATCACCGCAGAGACAGCTTACATTGTTGATGCAAATATACAGATGTGCAAAAGAGGGAGCACAGTTTATTATAGTTACGCATTCGCCAATTTTGTTAGGAATACCAGATGCAGATATCTATTGTTTTGATAATGGACGCATACATCTGTGCGAATATGAGGATACAGAGAGTTACCAGGTAACAGAAATGTTTATAAATAATAGGCAGATGCTGTTGGATAGATTACTAACAGATTAGATAATAAAGAAATCAACAACTTCAAGTTTAACGAGGAGGTGCTTTACATGAAAAAAAGTATATCAAGGAATTCGAATGTGGAGCCGGATTGTTAAAATGTCCCCAGTCGTATTTGATTCGATCACAAATTATATTAGAAAGCAGTTGGTAAAGGAGTAGGTTATGACATTAGAAACTGAGAGATTAATACTTCGTCCCTGGAAAGAGGATGATGCAGAGAGTTTATATAAATATGCAAAAAATCCAGAGGTGGGGCCTATAGCAGGATGGCCAGTACATACAAGTGTAGAGAATAGCAGAGAAATCATCAAAAGTGTTTTGGCAGCAGATGAAACATATGCAGTGTGTTTAAGAGAAGATAATGTTGCAATTGGAAGTATCGGATTGATTACGCCAGCGCAGTCGCACACAAAAGCAGCTGATGATGAAATAGAAATTGGATATTGGATAGGTGTTCCATACTGGGGGCAGGGCTTGATTCCCGAAGCGGTTCGAGCTTTACAGAAGCATGCTTTTTTAGATTTGGGTTGTAGTGCTATGTGGTGCGGATATTATGACGGAAATGAAAAATCAAAACGCTGTCAGGAAAAATGTGGATTCAAATATCATCATACGGAAGAAAATAAACCCTGTGCACTTATGGGAGATGTTAGAACGGAGCACTTTACTTATCTTACAAAAGAACAGTGGTCTGATACTCAGGATAAAGTAAATTTTATGGAGGTATAGAACTGTGAAAAAACACAATATTGAATATGTTGAAGTTGTGGGTGTAGATGGTGGGGCTTGCTCTTATTTGTATCCCTCTGTATAACGAAATGTTCAGAGGCTGCTTTACAGTGGGGGAAAGAAAAATATCAAAAAATTGATGATTAATGGTGAGTTTGTGATAGAATGGAAAAAAGAGAAAAGCACACCTATTGTTTTGACCGTGGGTGAGCATGGATGCGGAAGCCATAGCTGTCATTAAGAAAAATATATAAATACGCCAGTGAAATAATACAGATTGGTGCAGTTCTCTTAGATGAAGGATTCAACAGAAAACGAGGTATTAAAGATGATAAAAATTATATCAGACAGTACATGTGATCTGTCACAGGAAGTTTTAGAAAGATACGATATAGATATTATTCCGCTTCATATTGTAAAAGGAGATGAAGAACTGGAGGACGGACCGCAGATAGACATTCACGCATTGTATGAGTGGGCTGATAAAAATAAGACTACACCAAAGACTTCAGCTCCATCTATAGAAACAGCAATGAATGTAATGCGACCATATATTGATGAAGGCAGGGAGATCATATGCTTTTCCATATCAAGTGAGATGTCGACATCAATCAACGTGATCAGAATGGCGGCAGAAGAACTTGATGCAGTAGATAAAGTTACGGTGATAGATTCAAGAAATCTGTCCACAGGAATAGGCCTGCTTGTTGTTGAGGCGGCAGTTATGGCAGCGGATGGTAAATCCCGTGAGGAGATAAAAGCCGGAATTGATGAATTGATCCCGAAGGTAAGAGCAAGCTTTGTTGTAGATACACTTGTGTACCTTTACAGAGGTGGCAGATGCAATGCTGTTTCTGCGCTTATCGGAGGAGCATTGGCGCTTCATCCCATGATTGTTGTAAAGGATGGTAAAATGGATGCAAGCAGGAAATATAGAGGTAAGATCGGTAAAGTCATAAAGAATTATGCAAAAGATCTGGAAGAGAACCTGAAAAACGCAATACCGGATCGTGTATTTATTACACATTCGGAATGTGATGCTAAGACAGTTGAAGAGGTGAGAGATTACATAGCCTCTCTTGGCATTTTTAAGGAAATAATAGAGACAAGAGCAGGTGGTGTGATTTCATCACATTGTGGGCCTGGCACACTCGGAGTGTTATTTATTGCAAAATAGTGGAGTTTCATATGGTAAGTACTTTGAAGCTGCTCGGAAAATATAAACATTTTATAAATTATTAGCACTCACTATTGACGAGTGCTAATAATAGGTGTATAACATAGTCAAGAACAAAGGAAAGGAACAAAAAGCAAAGGCTTTGAGTTCTTGAAACATCCCGGTTCCAAAGAAACAGGTTGACACAGATTTTATAGATTAAGAAGGAGAGATGACTTATGTTGATGCCTAGTATTTTTGGAGAAAACTTATTTAACGATGATTGGATGGATTTTTCATTTCCTGATGTTGACAAGGTGCTTTATGGTAAACACGCAAAGAACGTTATGAAGACTGATGTCAAGGAAACAGACAATAGCTACGAAGTAGATATAGATCTTCCGGGATTTAAGAAGGATGAGATTGAGGCTAAGCTGGAGAATGGTTACTTAACTATCAGCGCAGCCAAAGGACTTGACAAGGAAGAGAAGGATGAAAAGGATGGCAAGTACATCCGCAAGGAGCGCTATTCCGGTGCTATGAGCAGGTCTTTCTATGTAGGCGATGAGCTGAAACAGGAAGATATCAAGGCAAAGTATGAGGACGGTATCTTAAACTTCAGTTCCGAAGAAGGAGCAAAAGAAAGTTGAGACCACAAAGCATATTGCTATTGAAGGATAAACTTAATTTAAATCATGTTATGAGAAGTCGCACAGGCCTATGCCTGGGCGGCTTTTTAAATTAAAATACAAAGGAGCAGTATGATGTTTGCATTAGAGGGAAAGCATAAGAAATGGAAAAATGTCGATAAAGAATGCTATATTGTAATTTGCCTTTCAATCGGATATACTATAGCTTAATTATAGCGGAATGAGGGAAAAATAATGTCAAAAGATGAATATCTAATTACAGATGCCCCGTTAAAGGCACTGACAGTTTTTGCAATGCCTATGATTTTGGGCAGCTTTTTTCAACAAGTATATAATATGGCTGATTCAATCATTGTTGGTCAGTTTGTAGGCTCCTCTGCACTTGCGGCAGTTGGAGCCTGTGCTGCGCTTACGAATGTGTTCATTTGTATAGCACTGGGAGCCGGTGTAGGAGCCGGTGTACTTGTGAGTCGCTATTTCGGCGCAGGGATTACGGCAAAATGAAAACAATAGTATCAACATCACTGATTAGTTTTCTGGTTTTAAGCGTACTTCTGGGTTTCTTTGGCTTTTTCTTTTCACATTCAATGATGAGCTTGCTACAGACACCTGCAGATATACTGGATGAGGCAGTGCTGTATCTTAGGGTTTATTTTGTGGGATTTCCATTTTTGTTTATGTACAACATACTTTCAACGATGTTTACATCGATTGGCGAGTCAAGGATTCCGTTGGGACTTTTGATATTTTCCTCTGTGTTAAATATATTTATGGATCTTTGGATGGTGGCAGGCCTTGACCTGGGAGTGTTCGGTGCAGCACTTGCAACTCTCATAGCTCAGGGAATATCTGCAGTGTTTTCACTTTTGATTTTCTTTAGCAGGATGCGCCGGTATAAAAGTCGCTTTGAATGGTTTGACAGGCATGAGCTTCATTCCATGCTTCGGATTGCTGTGCCTTCGGTTCTCCAGCAGTCTACGGTGTCAATTGGCATGATGATAGTACAGGCAGTTGTGAATCCGTTCGGTACACAGGCGCTTGCAGGATATTCGGCAACGATGAGGGTAGAGAATGTATTTTCACTGATATTTGTATCCATTGGAAATGCAGTTTCTCCGTTTGTTTCCCAGAATCTTGGAGCAAAGAAGACAGAACGTATCAAAAAAGGCTATCACGCTGCGCTGGTGTTAGACCTGTGTTTTGCAGTGCTTGCTTTTATAGTAATTGAAACACTGCATACTCAGATTTCCTCATTATTCCTGGGCAAAGACGGAACGGCCCTGGCATATCAGGTATCAGGGGATTATATGAGATGGCTTGGCTTCTTTTTCATTTTTATGGGTATAAAGATGGCCACCGATGGTGTGTTCGTGGACTTGGCATCATGCGTCCGTTTCTCGCTGCAAATATGGTAAACCTGGCAATTCGCCTCTCGGTTGCCTAATCTGCGCGCCGCGTTTCGGTATTGCATTTGTCTGGCTTGCTGTACCGGCCGGCTGGCTTGCCAATTTCCTGATTTCCTATGTGGCTCTCAGAAAATCCTGGCCGGTGGAATAGAAGGTACTGCTTAAAACTTAATTTTTTATGTTGCAAAGTGGACATTTCCATAATAGAATAAAGATAGAAAAGAACACAAATTACATTGAGTAATAGGCAAAAGAACTGCCATACTAATAAAGGGAGGTGTTTATATGGCAACTTCTAGTATCACGAAAAATTTTATTATATCAGGTCAGAAACAGGTGGAGATGTTTGCCGATGCGATTGAAGCATCTGCCAACGATAGAACACCTCGTGTACCAATCAATGTTACCTATTTGCAGGGAGCAGATGATATTATAAAATTTATGGAGAAAAGGAAGAAAACGGATGGAATCAGCAAATAATTTTATTGTGCTGAACATTCGTGAGTATTTAGCAAATGAGGACAAAAGGCTCGGAGAGGATAAATTAGTACAGCTCCTTTCCGAGTTTTCATGTCCGTTGAATCCGGATGTTGAGCGGTTTTTAAAGAAGCAGGCAATTGATTTTGCAAAGAAGCATCAGGCAGTTACATATTTAGTATTGTCATTAGAGGATGCAGAACTGTTAGGATATTTTTCCATTACAATTAAGCCGCTTGTTGTAAAGGCGGAGCCTTTTAGTAATACAGCCAAAAGGAAACTTGCCAGATTTAGCGAAATAGATAAGAATGAGCAGACTTATAATTTAGCAGCGTACCTGATTGCCCAGCTTGGAAAGAATTTAATGATAAGGTAAAAGGAAGAATAACCGGACAAGAGTTGCTAGAAGCCGCAATTAGACAAACACAAATTTTACAGTATCAGGTTGGTGGTATGGTAGCGTTTGTGGAAGCAGAGAATAAGGAAAAATTACTAGCCTTCTATGAAACTATGGTTTTAAACGGTTCGATACAAGACAGACAGTATTAGGCGATGCAGAATCGCATGAGCTTGTGCAACTTTTGAAATTGATTTAAAATAATTGTTCAGTAATGATTTATCCATTGTTGATTATCAGAATAAAATGTCTTCTATGATTTAATATTGAATCATAGAAGACATTTATATTGTATAATTTGCAAAGCTTTACAGGCTCTATAATTCAAGCTTCAGATAAATCTCATCCCTCTCATCCTGCTCAATTCCCAGATAATGCTGGGTAATCTCATATGATGAGTGATTATAGACATCCATGAGCAGAGCGGGAGGTGTGCCATTCTTCCAGGCGTGATAGCAAACGTCTTTCTAAGCGAATGACAGCTGATGTGCTCATCCTGCACTGTTTTGCCGGCAGCAGTCTTTACAATACGATATGCCTGAGTCCTGCTTATAGGCTGGTATCTGCAGGTATTCTTGGTAAAAATAAATTCATGGTCATTTGGATTACGTTCATTGAAATAATCTTTCAGAGCATCGGTGGCATTGCAGTTTAGAGTGACATAGTTATTCTTGCCGGTCTTTTGCTCATTGATAAGAAAATGAGTGCGAAATTCATGATGTTCGAAATTGTAAACGTTGTCCCACTTTAATCTAAGCAGGTCACTAATTCTTAGTGCTGTGTTTAATCCCATCACAATTAAACAGTAATTGCGGCTGTTTGGACGGATGTCCTTATAGTACATCCTGAAAGTCGTGAGTTCGTCCTTGTTTCGGATTGGCTGTGTAGTTCCCATTGAATACTCCTTTATAGTAGAAAATGTTATCCGGCACGTACAATATGACAGACTTTCACCCTCAGAATATCCAAAATCCACAACACAATAATGGTAAGTTCAAAATAGAAAAAATGCAACATTTTGTAGTAAAATGTTGCATTTTTGCTTTACACCTACTATATCGGACGCCATTTTCAGAACTTAACCCCTGAAAAATAATTTTTTCAATAATTTTCTTTTCATTTTTCTATGTTTTTTTTGTTAGTCTTACAGGATTTAATCATATTTGTGCCAAAGATAAAGTAATTCTTGATGAAATATGACTAAATTGGCGTAAACATTTGATGTTTTTTAATCCACTTCCTTTTTGACCCATTATCAATCCACGAAAAATGCAACATTTTACTACAAAATGTTACATTATTCGGAAAAGCATGGACAAAGCTATTCCCTAGTGCATGGAGGTAGAAAATGCTCAAATTATCATTAAAGGAAGGGCAATATGTGAACATCGGAGACGATATCCGAATCGTGTTCGCGGGCGGAACCGGAAAGCACTGTCGATTACTGATAGATGCCCCAAAAGAACTGAATATCGCAAGATCCAACAACGAACCTGACCCAGCGAAGCGAAAAGATACATATTATCCCGACCCTGAGATTTCCAATGAGGCACAAAAAGAAATACAGCGCATCATCTGGAAAGAAAAAGCGCGTCAGAAAAAGACGCAAAGCAACTAACCATGTTAATAGGCGGCTGTGGCATCTGCCACACCCGGGAAGCCGCTTGTTATAAAACCGTAGCTGCTTAAATAAAAATAAACACAAAGTAGCTGCAAAACCCTCGGGAAAAGGATTTCCAGAGGTCAAACATAATAACCCACAGTGTGGGACAAGGAGGATTATATTATGGTAGTACAACACAACATGCAGGCAGCAAATGCCAACAGAATGCTCAACGTAACAACAAGTGCACAGTCAAAGAGCACAGAGAAGCTTTCATCAGGTTACAAAATTAACCGTGCAGCAGATGATGCAGCAGGACTTACAATTTCTGAGAAGATGAGAAAACAGATCAAGGGTCTCGACAGAGCTTCAACAAATGCTCAGGATGGTGTTTCTTCTGTACAGACAGCTGAGGGTGCATTAACAGAAGTTCACTCAATGCTTCAGAGAATGAACGAGCTTGCTACACAGGCTGCTAATGGAACAAACTCTAAGGATTCAGACCGTCAGGCAATTCAGGATGAGATTGACCAGTTAACAACTGAAATCGACCGTGTATCTGAAACAACCAAGTTTAACGAGACATACCTGTTAAAGGGTGATGCAGGAACAAAGACAATCAACATGAAAGCTCATGACGCAGGTCTTAAGGGAACACTGACAGACAATGGCGATGGAACAGCAACATTCGTGATGGATGCTCTTAAGGCTGGCGATAAGGTTTCTATTGGTGGAAAAACTTATACTATTGGTTCAGATGAAGCAAAGGTTGACGCTTGGTTTGCAGATAATAAGATTACTGATACAGCAAATGCTCAGATTACAGTAAATGAAAAAACCTATACATATTACGGTGAAACAGCAGCAACAGGTACTACAGGTAAAATCAATAAAGGATGGTATGCCGCTCGGCCTACAGCTCCAACTGATAAAGATGATGAAACGACACCGATATATGCCGATGTTAATGCAATTAAGGATGCTGTCAAAGCTGGTGCAACAGCAAAGACAGGCGGTAAGACAATTACTGCTTTAAATGATGCTAAAGATAATTTGACAGGTGATGCAAAAGCAGATGGTATCTCTGATACAGATGCAACAGTTATCTCTAAAAATAAGGCATATGAACTTGCATCAAAGGAATTACTCAAGGCAAACCAGATTGGCGATACAGAGAACAGCGCAAAAGTAGGTGTCGGTGATGTAGATACATCTGTTGACCTTACAAATGGAACAGGAACATTCAAAATCCAGACTGGTTCTGCAAAAGTTGCCAACACATTAAGCTTTAGTCTCCACGTAGGTTCTGACGCTGACATGACAAACAAGATTCAGGTCAACATTGACTCTATGGATTCTGCAAGCCTTGGTATCAAGGGTATCAACGTTAAAGATGATTCAGGAAACGCTGCTACATACGCTATCGACGCTATTTCAGATGCAATCAGCAAGGTTTCATCACAGCGTTCATCACTCGGTGCAGTTCAGAACCGTCTTGAGCACACAATCAACAACCTCGACAATGTAGTTGAGAATACTACAACAGCTGAGTCTCGTATCCGTGATACAGATATGGCTGAAGAGATGGTTAACTACAGCAAGAACAACATTCTTGCTCAGGCTGGACAGTCTATGCTTGCACAGGCTAATCAGTCTAATCAGGGTGTACTTTCACTCTTACAGTAATCATCTACAATTTAATGTTGTACAAAGCAAAAGAGCTCGAAAGGCTCTTTTGTTGTGTTGCATTAATATTTTGTTTATAAAAGAGTAAGAAAGTAAACACAGCATTTTCACAATTGCCCCGTATACTGACACTGTAAACAAAAGAAATACTCATATTAATCTTTTTCATATTTTTAGCCGGTGCACTCCACATGTACCGGCTTCCTCTTTGTTGTGGGAAAGCAAAAGTGTTTATATAAGAGATGAAAAATCAGTTGATTTCGTAAAATCCTTCGCTTATAATGATATTAAGACAGAGAGCCTTTCAGTCTATGAATTTAAAGGAATGGAGCCGGAAAATGCGGGTATCTAATATTCCAATTAATCAAGAATTTAGAGAGGATGTGAGAATTATGTGTAATCTGAGTACAGGAATTGAAGAAAGAGCTACTGAAAAGACAAGCGAAAAGTTTATTCTGAATATGTATAAAAAGGGTTATACATTGGATCAGATCGCAGATGTAGCTGAAACAGGTGTTGATGAAGTTGAGGCAATTATTAAGAAGAAAGAGCCTGCAATGGCGTAACTATCATTATCAAAAATAAAACGTAATTTCTTGCATATCTCCATAGTATATGTTACGATTTTACTGTTGTTAAGACGAATCTAAAGGATGATGCTTGCACGCATCATCCTTTTTAAATACAGGAGAAGTAAATGGATATCAAAAGACAGGAAAGAGCGCCGATTTATGAGGCTCTTGAGGAGTTTAAGAAGAAGAGAGTGGTGCCGTTTGACGTGCCGGGACACAAGAGAGGCAGGGGAAATCCTGAGCTGGTGCATCTGCTCGGAGAAAAGTGTGTAGGGCTTGATGTCAATTCAATGAAGCCGCTTGACAATTTGTGCCATCCGGTTTCGGTAATCAGAGAGGCGGAGGAGCTTGCGGCGGATGCCTTTGGAGCGGCAAATGCTTTTCTTATGGTAGGAGGCACCACCTCTGCGGTGCAGGCCATGATTTTGTCCACCTGCAAGGCAGGAGACAAGATTATACTTCCGAGAAATGTTCATAAAAGCGCTCTTAATGCACTCGTGCTCTGCGGAGCGATACCGGTTTATGTCAATCCGCAGACGAATGCGAAGCTTGGTATTTCGCTTGGAATGGAGATTGACCAGGTGGCGAGGGCTATCGAGGAGAATCCGGATGCAAAGGCGGTGCTTGTAAACAATCCGACGTATTACGGAATCTGTTCTGACCTTAAGTCGATAGTTGCGCTGGCTCATTCGAAGGGAATCAAGGTGCTCACGGATGAGGCACATGGTACACATCTTTATTTTGGAAAGGGGCTTCCGATATCAGGAATGGCAGCCGGGGCAGACATGTCTGCGGTATCGATGCACAAATCGGGAGGAAGCCTGACACAGAGCTCGATTCTGCTCACCGGAAGGGATGTGAATGCTGATTATGTGAGGCAGATTATCAACCTCACACAGACCACGAGCGCATCTTATCTGCTGTTGTCAAGCCTTGATATATCAAGAAGAAATCTGCACTCAGAGGCGAGGAATCCTTTGCCAAGGTGGCACAGATGTCGGAGTACGCAAGGCAGGAGATTAATTCCATAGGCGGCTATTATGCGTATGGGCGTGATCTTGTAAACGGCACGAGCATATATGATTATGACGTGACAAAGCTGTCCATCTATACGCTCGATATAGGGCTTGCAGGAATAGAGGTATATGATCTGCTGCGTGATGAGTATGATATCCAGATAGAGTTTGGAGATATCTGTAATATACTTGCGTATATATCAATTGGTGACAGAATACAGGATATAGAGAGGCTTGTAGGTGCGCTGGAGGATATCAAGCGCCTTTACAGCAAGGACAAGACCGGACTTTTGTCGGGAGAGTACATAAATCCAAAGGTGGCGGTATCGCCGCAGGAGGCGTTTTATTCGCAGAAGAAATCAGTGCGAATTATGGACGCGGTAGGTGCTGTAAGTGGTGAGTTTGTCATGTGTTATCCACCGGGAATCCCGATTCTTGCACCGGGAGAGCTTATCACAAAAGAGATTGCGCAATACATTGTCTACGCAAAGGAAAAGGGCTGTTCAATGCAGGGAACAGAGGATCCTGCGGTAGAATATCTTAAGGTATTGGAGCGGTAAACAGGAGGAAAAGCTATGCAAATGTGGTTTTCACAATATCATACTGTCAATGTCAAGCTGGATGTAAGGATACAGGAGCAGCTTTTTTCAGGGCAGAGTGATTATCAAAAAATAGATGTGTTTAAATCATATGAGTTTGGCAAAATGGTCGCGCTGGATGGCGAGATTGTTTTTTCGGACACAGATGAGTTTATATATGATGAGATGGTCACACATGTGCCGATGGCGGTCCACCCGAATGCCAAAAAGATACTTATAATAGGTGGCGGCGATGGCGGCGTGGCAAAGGAGCTCATCAAATATCCGTCTGTCGAGCATATTGATGTGGTTGAGACAGACAAGATGTTTGTCGATGTATGCAGGCGGTTTTTCCCCGAGGTAGCATGTGGACTTGAGGATGAAAGAATTTCCATGTTTTATGATGATGGTCTGCGATTTTTACGCAGAAAGCATGATGAATATGATCTGATAATCAACGATTCCACAGACCCGCTCGGACATACGGAGGGACTTTTCACAAAAGAGTTTTACGGAAGCTGTTATAAGGCACTAAAGGATGATGGAATCATGGTTTATCAGCACGGCAGCCCTTTTTATGATGAGGATGAGCTTGAGTGCCGGAAAATGCACAGAAAGGTGTATAAATCATTTCCTATAAGCAGGGTATATCAGGCACATATTCCAACCTGTCCGTCAGGCTACTGGCTGTTTGGGTTTGCATCGAAGAAATATCATCCGCTTTATGATCTGGATGCAAAAAGATGGGATGCACTGGGGCTTAAAACCTGGTATTATACAACACATTTACACAGGGGAGCCTTCATGCTTCCGAAATATGTGGAGGATTTACTCGAGGAAGAGGAAACAAAGTAAAACAAATTAGAAAAACTATATCATAACCAAAGCGAATCAGGAGGACAAAAATGAGCAGATTACTTATTATCGGATGTGGTGGAGTTGCGCAGGTGGCAATCAGAAAATGCTGCCAGAACAGCGAGGTATTTACCGAGATTATGATTGCAAGCAGAACCAAGTCAAAATGTGACGATTTAAAGGCAAAGCTTGAGGGAAAGACAAGCACAAAAATTGAGACTGCAAAGGTTGATGCCGACAATGTGGAGGAATTAAAAGAGCTGATTAATGCATACAAGCCGGATGCGGTTTTAAATGTTGCGCTTCCGTATCAGGATCTTACAATTATGGATGCATGTCTTGCGTGTGGAGTTGACTACATCGATACTGCCAACTATGAGTGTGAGGATACTGAGGATCCAAAGTGGAGAGCAATCTACGAAAAGCGCTGCAAGGAGCTTGGATTTACGGCATATTTTGATTATTCATGGCAGTGGGCATATCAGGAGAAATTTAAGGAGGCAGGGCTTACAGCTATTCTTGGAAGCGGATTTGACCCGGGTGTGACCTCTGTTTATTCTGCATATGCGCTCAAGCATTATTTTGATGAAATACATACTATAGACATTCTCGACTGCAATGGCGGTGACCACGGATACCCGTTTGCGACAAACTTTAACCCTGAGATAAATCTGCGTGAGGTTTCTGCGAACGGCTCATACTGGACAGACGGTCACTGGGTAGAGACAAAGCCTATGGATGGAGAGCGCAGTACAATTTTGATCAGGTCGGAGAAAAGGATATGTATCTGCTTCACCACGAGGAGATTGAGTCGCTCGCCAAAAACATTCCGGGAATAAAGAGAATCAGATTCTTCATGACCTTTGGACAGAGCTATCTCACACACATGAAGTGTCTTGAGGATGTAGGCATGCTAAGAACAGACCCGATCATGGTGGACGGAAAGGAAATAGTGCCAATACAGGTGCTTAAGGAGCTGCTTCCTGACCCTGCATCCCTGGGACCTCGTACAGTCGGAAAGACAAATATCGGATGTATTTTTACAGGTGTCAAGGACGGAAAGGAAAAGTCAATCTACATCTATAATGTATGCGACCATCAGGAGTGCTACAAGGAGGTTGAGTCGCAGGCGATTTCTTATACCACAGGTGTGCCGGCAATGATTGGAGCATGATGGTGGTAAAGGGAATCTGGAAGAAGCGGGAGTGTTCAATCTCGAGGAGATGGATCCGGATCCATACATGGAGGCTCTTAATAAGTTCGGACTGCTTGGCAGGTAGTGGAGAATCCGGTTCCTGTGGATTGTTACAAGACTGAGGATGAGTCAGTACATATGGATTAGTCCGGAGGCCGGTATGAAGATAAATGAATTAAGAACTCCCTGTTATGTGATAGACGAGGGAAAATTAACTGAAAATCTTTTGATATTAAACGGTGTCATGCAAAGGACAGGTGCAAGGATTCTTCTGGCACAGAAGGCATTCAGCGCATTTTATGAATATCCTCTTATCGGCAGATATCTAAGCGGGACAACTGCAAGCGGGCTTTTTGAGGCCCGCCTTGCACATGAAGAAATGGGAAAGGAAAACCATGTATTCTGTCCCGCTTTTTTGCCGCAGGAGATGGATGAGCTGGTAGAAATATGTGACCATATTGTATTTAATTCCGTATCGCAGTATCGGCTTCACAGGGATAAAATAGAAAAGGCTGATAAAAAAATAAGTGTCGGGCTCAGAATAAACCTGAGTGCTCCACACAGGAGGGGCATGAGATATATGACCATGTGCGCCGGGCTCAAGGCTTGGGATAACGAGAGAGGCACTCGATAAGGCTATTAAAAAGGGGCTTGATTTATCACATATAGAGGGCTTTCATTTTCACACGCTCTGCGAACAGGATTCGGATGCGCTCGAAACGACTCTTGCAGCTGTAGAGGAGAAATTCGCAGATCTGCTGTATGGTCTAAAGTGGCTCAATATGGGAGGCGGACACCACATCACAAGGGCAGACTATGACATTGAGAGGCTTGAAAAATGCATTATGCATATGCGTGACAAATACGACCTGGAAATCTATCTGGAGCCGGGAGAGGCGGTTGCGCTTGATGCAGGATATCTGGAGACAACGGTGCTTGATATAGTTGAAAACAATGGCATAAAGATACTCATTCTGGATACCTCCGCAGCCTGCCATATGCCGGATGTGCTTGAGATGCCGTACCGTCCGCCGCTTATGGACAGTGGCGAGCCGGGTGAGAAGAAGTATACCTACAGATTGTCCTCATGTACCTGTCTGGCAGGTGATGTGATAGGGGATTATTCATTTGACAGAGAGATAAAAACCGGCGACAGGCTGTGCTTTTGCGATATGGCAATCTACTCGATGGTCAAAAATAATACCTTTAACGGCATGCCGCTTCCGGACATTGCAGTAATGGATGAAAATAACGATTGTAAGGTTATCAGGAGATTCGAATATGAAGATTTTAAATGCAGGCTGTCCTAGAGCAGACGGCTTTTATATGCCGGCAGAGTATGCTCCCCACAAGGGTACTATCATCATCTGGCCAAAGCGCCCGGGCTCATGGATTTACGGTGCCAGGCGGGCAAGAGAGGCTTTTGCTGAGGTGATATGTGCAATAGCAGAGTCTGAACAGGCATATGTGCTCGCTGAGGCAGATGTGATAGACAATGCAAGGTCTGTTGTGGAAGCTGTCAGAAAGCAGAAAAATTATCAGGAAAATTTCCCGGTGAAATATATACAAATGGAGTCAGATGATGCCTGGGCCAGAGATGTGGGGCCAACCTTCGTGAAAAATGAGGATGGCGCTGTCAGAGGAATCGACTGGTGTTTTAATGCCTGGGGCGGCAAGGTGGACGGACTGTACGCAGACTGGACAAAGGATGACAGAGTAGCGGCTTTATTTTGCAACAAAGCCGGATACGACATGTATGATGCGCATCCGTTTGTCTTAGAGGGTGGAGCCATCCACACAGACGGAGAGAAAACTGTGATAGTGACGGAAAGCTGTCTGCTCAGCAAGGGCAGAAATCCGGAATTATCGAAGTCTGAAATAGAACAGAAATTAAAGGATTATCTCGGTGCCGAAAAAATTATCTGGATTCCTTATGGAATATACAATGATGAAACCAACGAGCATGTCGACAACGTATGTGCATTTACAAGCCCGGGGCATGTGGTGCTTGCGTGGACTGATGACATGGATGACCCACAGTATCAGATGTCCTCAGCGGACCTTGAAATATTGGAAAATGAAACTGATGCAAGCGGCCGGAAAATTGAGGTTCACAAGGTTTACATTCCAAAGAAGCCGGTGTGTATCACAGAATATGAGCTTTCGGGCTTCACCTTTGAGGAGGATGAGGATGAGCGCGAGGCAGGAGAACGCTTAGCGGCAAGCTATGTGAATTTTTACATCACAAACGGCGGTGTGCTTATTCCACAGTTTGGTGATGTGATGGATGAGCCTGCGCTTAAGGCAATCGGAAGCCTTTTTGAGGGAAGAAAAGTGTATCCGATATATGCGCGCGACATAATTGTCGGCGGGGGAAATATACACTGTATCACACAGCAGATACCACAGTAATTTAATTGGTTGTAATCGGTTCCGTCTCACAGAGGTGGGGAAAAGCCCATTGTGAGACGACAGGATGAGAAAGGTGAATAGTATGAGAGAGGTTACAATTGCTGCAATCCAGATGAGCTGCAGCCGTGACGTAAAAGAAAATATTGAAAAAGCAGCAAAGCTTATAAGGGCTGCAGCAGGGGCCGGAGCGCAGATAATACTCCTTCGGAGCTTTTTGAGAGACAGTATTTCTGTCAGGAGAGGCGGTACGATTATTATGACTATGCAAAGCCGCTTTCTGAAAATGATGCGGTGCAGAGCATGAAGGCACTTGCAAAGGAGCTTGGCGTAGTGATTCCTGTGAGCTTTTATGAGGCTGGAGAGGGCAGACAGCTCTTCAATTCAGTGGCGGTGATAGATGCCGATGGAGAGGTGCTTGGAATATACCGAAAGACACATATCCCGGACGATCATTATTATCAGGAGAAGTTTTACTTCACACCGGGAAATACAGGTTTTAAAGCTTTTAAGACAAGATATGCGACCATTGGAGTCGGTATATGCTGGGATCAGTGGTTCCCGGAAACGGCAAGAGGCATGGCTTTAAAGGGCGCGGAGATACTTTTTTTACCCTACAGCCATAGGCAGCGAGCCGATACTGGAATGTGACAGCATGCCACACTGGAGACGGTGTATGACTGGGCATGCAGCCTGCAATCTGATGCCGGTAGTGGCGGCAAACAGGATAGGCACAGAGGAGGTTGTACCGTGTGCAGAAAACGGAAACCAGAGCTCTGCACTGACATTTTATGGTTCTTCGTTTATCACAGATGCGACCGGAGAGGTTGTTGAGCAGATGGACAGAGTATCGGAGGGCTTCATACTTCACAGTTTTGATTTGGATGAGCTGGAGAGTGAGAGAAAGAGCTGGGGGCTGTTCAGGGACAGGCGGCCGGAGATGTATGGGGAGAATTAGCTTAGATTACCCTAATGATTGCAAATTAATTTTAAAGTTAATTTAAAACACAGGATATAGCAAAGGCACTATATCCTGTGTTTTTTGGAGTTCCCTATTAGTGTATTAGAACATCGTAAAAAATACATATTATTGTTTCAACAGCACTTTGATGTCTTCCTCCGGTGTGGTAATAGGTGCAATACCATAGTTTTCTACCAGAAGTTCAGAATGTTAGGAGAAAGGAACGCCGGTAGAGAAGGACCGAGACGGATATTTTTTATACCAAGATGTAACAGTGTTAAGAGGATGCAGACTGCTTTCTGTTCATACCAGGAGAGTACAAAGGAAAGCGGAAGCTCGTTTACTGAACATCCAAATGCATCCGCAAGTGCTATTGCAACCTGTATTGCGCCATAAGCGTCATTACACTGTCCCATATCCATCAGTCGCGGAAGACCACCAATTTCTCCGAGATTTAGATCGTTGAAACGAAATTTTCCACATGCCAGAGTCAGGATGATACTGTCAGAAGGCGTCTGTTTTACAAATTCTGTATAGTAATTTCTGCCCGGTTTGGCACCATCACAGCCGGCAACCAGGAAGAAATGACGGATAGCTCCTGATTTTACGGCCTCTATTACCGTATCCGCATGGGACAGGATTGCTGAATGACCAAAACCGGTTGTTACCTGTGTGCCGCCATTTATGCCTGTGAAGGTCTGATCCTCCTTGTAACCACCGAGCTCAAGTGCTTTTTCAATAACAGGAGTGAAATCCTTCTGTTCATCGATATGAACAGTACCCGGGAAGGCAACCACTTCTGTTGTGAACACTCTGTCGATGTAGCTGCTTTTTGGAGGCATCAGACAATTTGTGGTGTAGAGAATAGGAGCAGGAATATGATCAAATTCTTTTTGCTGATTCTGCCATGCTGTTCCGAAATTTCCTTTCAAGTGAGGGAATTTCTTTAAGAGTGGATATGCATGGGCAGGGAGCATTTCACCATGAGTGTAGATATTGATTCCCTTTCCATTTGTCTGTTCAAGCAAAAGCTGCAGGTCCTTTAAATCGTGTCCGGTTACTACAATAAAAGGTCCCTTTTCCACCGTAAGCGTAACATCTGTTGGCTCCGGTGTTCCATAGGTTTGTGTATTTGCCTTGTCTAGAAGTGCCATGCACTTTAGATTGATTTCACCTACCTTGAGCACTGTTGGAAGCAGTTCATCCATACTTTCTGCGTAACCAATCCTGAACAAGGCTTCACAGAAAAACTGATTTACCTCGGGATCTTCAAAATTCAGGACATATGCATGATAGGCATATGCAGCCATTCCGCGAATACCAAAGAGAATAAGTGACTTCAGGGAACGGATATCTTCATCAGCATTCCATAGCTGTTGCATATCATATTCGTCAGTTCGTCCACAAGGAGACTGACATTTATTACAGTCGCCAACCAGAGAGGCTTTTTCTGCTCTGACCCTTTGTATCATATCTTCAATTGCTGCATTATCAAAGCTTACATTTGTAATTGTGGTAAATAAGCCCTCGATAATGGTCTGCCAGGTCTTTTTTGAAACAGCAGATGTGTCATCGACAGCTCTCGCCAGACCAATCAGTGCGCCTGTCAATTCATCCTGTAGCTGTGCAGTATCTGCCTTTTTTCCGCAGACACCTGTATTTCCGGTACAGCCGGTGCAACCGGCCGTTTGTTCACATTGAAAACAAAACATATTTTTTTTCCTCCATCAGTAGTTTTTTTATGTTTCTGATAGAATAATAGCGTTATAAAAACAACTTGTATGTTTGATTTCCAACATAAAGAATACTTTTGAAAAAAATTTGTCTATTTTAATCAAGCAATTCAATCAATTTATCAAGAAATGCCTCTTCCCCAAAAGTATTAAGCTTGAAAAAAACAGCCTGGCTTCCACCTGCCGTAATTGCGGAAAGGTGAACAGGCTCCTCGCCATTTTGAAAAAGTGTAACATTGAGACTTACCCTGTTACTACCGGTATAGCTGTAGCGTTCAAATACCCTGACGCTGCAACGCGCATCTTGGCTTCGAAAGTCACTGGAATCCTCCAGAGATGCTGACACACTGCCATTTATTATTCCGTCTTCAATCGTGGAAAGTAACTGGTCAAAATCCCTATTGATAACTCTCTCTATTTTTGCCATATACAAGCCCTCCTCTTTTCATTATATCTTACAATTGGAATAGGTTTTTCTTGAGCATTAGTATATCATATGGGAAATAAGTATGCACGACAATTATACCCAATATTTACAACTTGAGCTGTCTTAGTCCTCTAACAATAATAAACATAGTCACAAATTCAGCTGCCGGAAAAGCAAGCCACACACCTGTCATGCCGAAGGCGGCTGAAAGTGCGAATGCGAAAATGCTTATAGCGATAAAACCACGCATGATAGATGCCGCAAATGCATATTTTACGGACTCAACGGCACTTAGGATAGCAGAACCTACTATATTGATTCCGGCAAAAATAAAGCCTGAAAAGTAAAGGCGAAGTCCGCTCTCGGCATACGAGGCAAGCCTGGCATCGTGCTCGCTGTTGAAAACAGATGTCACAAAAGGTGCAAAGGTGCATATGAACAAAATGAGCAGTGCAGCAATTAAGAGAGATGAAACGACAGCCATCCTGAGTATCGAATCTACATTTTTTCTTAGTCCTCTGCCGTAATAGTCGCTGATAAGAGGCTGTGAACCCTGTGCTATTCCGTTGAACAAAGCTACAACGACCAGTGACGTATTGGCAACCACACCGTATGCTGCCACGCCGATATTTCCTGCAAGCCTCAGGATAATCATATTGAAGACAATAGTTATGACACCTGATGATATCTCAGCAACAAAGGAAGAAACACCGACCTGGCAGGAGTAAAAGAGTCTCTTGACAGATGGAACCGTCGGCTTAAGCTTTACGGAGCATTTGTCTGAGCAGAAATGAATACAGCATATCAGGATGCCTATAATCGGTGAAATAGCGGTAGCTAAAGCGGCTCCCTCCATACCAAGTCCAAGCGGAAACATGAGTATGTAATCAAAAACAATGTTAAAAAGGCTGCTGAAAAGTGTGGCGCACATGGCAATGATGGTGCGCCATCATTTCTTACGAAAGCGTTGCACACATAGTTGCACATGAAAAACGGTGTAAAAAGCATGAAAATACGTGTATAGTTTTTACCGGTATTTATAATTGCCGAATCTCCGCCGAGCAGCCCTACGAGCCTGTCCGGGATGAAAATACCAATCAATATGAATATAGCGCTTATTATAATACACCACAGCAGGGCATGAAAAAAGTAGCTCTCGCTGGATGTATTGCCCTTATTTTTCTCTACGACATATCTGATAGCGGAGCCGACTCCGATCATTGCGCCTATGGCAAAAATCAAATTGTATACAGGCAGCACCAGATTGAGCGCGGTGATACCGTTTGAGCCGACCGCTTTTGAGATAAAGAAGGTGTCGGCAAGTATATATAATGACATACCCACCATGCCGAGTATGTTTTGTGAGACATATTTTACAAATAATTTTTTCATAATAGCTATATTGTAAATGCATCTGTCATTTAAATCAATGACAATTTTTTGTAGGTCGGGATGAGTTCAAAATGAGGCATTTTGACTATTGAAATATTTTTTCCGGTAAATTATAATGAATATGTTGAAAAAAATTGGGATTACTAAAGGAGGATAATTATGGAAAACAATAAGCTTTCAACAGGTTTAAACGTATGGTTATGGATTATTTTCGTGCTGAATATTCTTGCAACAATTGGCGGGCTTGTCGTTGCGCTGGGCGCTTCAGTCGTAGGAGCTACCTTAGGATTAGGTGCGATATATGTCGTACTGTGTTTCATTAGCGTTATACTACAGATTATCATAACTGTTTCTATCGGTATTTTGCTTTTCGCACACAAAAAGATTGGTTTGGTGCTTATTTTTGCACTTGCAGCCCTGGGATTCATAGTAAATATGGTTACATATGCCATTACAGCACAGCTTGGTGTTGGTAATATTGTCAAAGCAATTATTTCAGCCATTCTTATGCCGGTTATTACATATTTATTTGCAAAGAATGACATTGCAAATGGCACAATAGCTTAGAGCAATAAAAAATAAGATGAAAATTAAATAATGTTTTATTAATCCGCTATACGATAGGTGAGTATAGCGGATTTTTAAGTTTGCGCGCCATGGGCGCGCTCTAACGGGTGCAAGTCCCGAATACTCCTAGATAGTGGGAAGTGTATAGCCGAACAGCAAGGGTGTCTACCGTGAGTAGAATCTGAAGGAAGCTGTAAGCAAATCTCTGGTACGACGAACAGAAATCACATATAAGTCTAGGCTACGAGAGATAAGTTGGCTTAAAGCAACGAAGTCTAATAACTATCACTTTTGTAGTAGCAGAGTAAATGTGGCGGATATATGGAGAGAAAGAGCGTGCACCTTAAGCGTGGAGGTCTCACAGAGGTTTCATCAGCCTAGTAACAACGAACTGTGAGAAGTCAGCCGAGCCCATAGTAGTGAAGAAGTCTCTGTAATGGAGATGGAGTAAAGGGGCGAACAATCAATAAGTTTGAGTATGTCTCGTATTGCAGAAATGGCAACATCTGCCGTAACCAATCGGGAAAAGGGTGATTAAAAAAGAATTGAGATCCTATACCTGGCGAGACTTGGAAACAAATGGTAAGTTTGCTAAGAATGATAAACTCTCCTTCATTACGGATGACATGCTTATAGCAGGATGCGATATAGGCAGTGAAACTCATTATATTAGGGCAATCGATGTCAGATGAAGAGAATTAAGTAATGGGGCATTCGAGTTTAGCAATACTTCAGAAGGCTTTGCGAATGCCAAGGCATGGATGCTGGCACTTGCGGCAAAAATGGTGCTGCAGCTGACAATTTAACATTTTATCCAGAAAAATATATTGACAAAAATGTGCAAATTCAATAAAATTATTAACCATAAGGGCACACTTATGGAAACATAGGGTCGCAAAGCCAGAGTCTAAAACAGTTACATGTAGTAATGACAGTTCGGCTGCAACAACCGGTGAATACCGGTTGCTGCAGCCTTTTTGTATGTATGAAAAGTTTATTAAAGTATGAGGTGAAAAGATATGAATGAAAAATTTGATTTTTCTGCCACTTGGGAGCATTGTAGTAGTAAGCGGTGGCATAAAAAAAATTTGTGATTGTTGCAAGAGCACTGCAGGTAAATATAAATGGCTGTAAACAGTTGTTTGATTATGCTGCCTGTCCATATCCTGAGGGAATGAATGGTGACAGGCTTATGTATTTTCAGCATACAGATATCAGCAGGGTTGTGTTTGAAGGGTATGTAGATGATGATGAGATAATGATGTGTGACAACATCTTTAATGCCATGGAGAAAACAGAAA
>ENA-OQER01000372-OQER01000372.1-human-gut-metagenome-genome-assembly--contig:-NODE-372-length-25040-cov-11.038333_pt1 | contig 25040 bp, 32 predicted proteins | sample MGYA00242797_ERZ504639 | MGnify/ENA primary metagenome ERZ504639 (study PRJEB26092, sample SAMD00036306) | human gut metagenome | host: Homo sapiens | study: EMG produced TPA metagenomics assembly of...
GGTATCATATTTCGGTAGATCAATTTTTCTTCCCGAACAGCAATGCGGAGAAATCCACCGGGCGGCGGCAGCTTGACGCGCTGCTGGACGGTATGAGCGATAAAGGCATACGGATTGTAACCGCAACAGCAAGGGAGATAACGGAAGTCGAAAAAGCAGAGGATTAACCTCACAATATGAGAAATCGGGAGATTGCAGCGCATGGCGGCTGCAATCTTTTTTTGCGTCCAAAATCAAAGGAACGCGCAACAAATACCGCCTTTCGGTGGGGGGTATGGAGTAGATAGCAAGCATAGGGAGTGTAGCCACTCCCGGCAGAAATGCTTGCTGGGGAGTACCCCAGACCCCCAAGAAACGAGGTGAAACTATGGCGAATCGAACCCGAAAAATTGTTCTGCGTGTTCCCGTGACGCCGGAGGAACGGGAACTTATCCGGCAGAAGATGGCTCTGCTGCATACCCGGAACTTTTCTGCATACGCCCGGAAGATGCTGATAGACGGTTATGTTGTCCACATCGACACCACCGACATCCGGGCGCAAACCGCCGAACTGCAAAAGATTGGTGTCAACGTCAATCAGATCGCGCGGCGGCTGAACAGCATGGGGCCGCTGTACACACAAGACGTTGCGGACATCAAGGGAGCATTGGCGCAGATATGGCAGTTACAAAGATACATCCTATCAAGTCAACGCTGAAAAAGGCATTGGACTACATCGAGAATCCGGCCAAGACGGACGAAAAAATGCTGGTGTCCTCCTTTGCCTGCTCCTACGAAACCGCCGACATCGAATTTGAACTGCTGCTGTCACAGGCCATGCAGAAAGGCAACAATCTGGCCCACCACCTGATACAGTCTTTTGCGCCGGGAGAAACCACGCCGGAGCAGGCCCACGAGATTGGTCGACAGCTTGCAGATGAAGTCCTGCAAGGAAAATATCCCTATGTACTGACCACGCACATTGACAAGGGGCACGTCCACAACCACATCATTTTCTGTGCTGTGGACATGGTGAACCAGCGGAAGTATGTTTCCAACCGGCGGAGCTATGCTTACATCCGGCGCACCAGTGACCGTCTGTGCAAAGAACACGGCCTGTCCGTGATAATGCCTGGCCAAGACAGGGGCAAGAGCTATGCCGAGTGGGACGCGCACCGCAAGGGCACGAGTTGGAAGGCGAAGCTGAAAGCCGCCATAGATGCAGCCATCCCGCAGGCCAAGGATTTTGACGATTTTCTGCGGCTCCTGCAGGAGCAGGGCTATGAGGTCAAACGGGGTAAGTACGTTTCATTCCGCGCGCCCGGACAGGAACGGTTTACCCGCTGCAAAACGCTGGGCGAAGCCTACACCGAGGAAGCCATCACCGAGCGCATCAAAGGGCGGTTCGTGGAGCGAAAGCCCAAGGAAAACCGTAAAATTTCTCTGCGGATTGATTTGGAGAACAGCATCAAGGCCAAGCAGTCCGCAGGGTATGAGAAGTGGGCAAAACTCCACAATCTGAAACAGGCTGCCCGGACGCTGAACTTCCTGACGGAGCATGAAATTGATAGTTACCCGGATTTGGAAAATCGTGTGGCCGAGATCACCGCCGCCAGCACCGAAGCTGCCGCCGCGCTGAAAGCAGCCGAACGCCGACTTGCAGAAATGGCCATGCTGATAAAGGATGTTACTACCTGTAAGGAGCTGCGCCCGTTGGTGCAGGAGTATCAGCGGGCTGCTGACAAAAAGCAGTTCCGGCGCAAGCATGAAGGCACCCTGATTCTCTATGAAGCAGCGGCCAAGGCCCTGAAAGAACAGGGCTTTCAAAAGCTGCCCGACCTCTACACCCTGAAAGCCGAGTATAAGCAACTGGCCGAGCAGAAAGACCAGCTGCAGCGGCAGTACGCCGAAGCCAAACGCCAGATGCAGGAGTATGGCATTATCAAGCAGAATGTGGACGGCATCCTACGGACAACACCGGGAAAGGAGCAGATGCAAGAACGGTAAATCTGCACAAAATATTGCCCGAATTTTTGAACTACAAACGCTTAGACCGGGTGGCGTTTCCACCCGAAATCATGTAAAATAGACTTAGACAACGAAAGCGAGGAACCCTCTATGGCAGAAGTGAACGATAACAGCTCTATCCAGCTTTTTGAAGATCAGAAAATCCGCACTGCATGGGATGCAGAAAAGGAAGAATGGTATTTTGCCATCGTTGATGTGATTGCTGTTCTGACTGACAGCGCAGACCCACAGAACTATTGGCGCGTTCTAAAAAAGCGTCTTAAAGACGAAGGAAATGAAACCATTACAAATTGTAATGGTTTGAAAATGACTGCCCCGGACGGCAAAAAACGTAAAACGGACGTTGCAAACACTGAACAGCTCCTACGCATTATCCAGTCTATCCCATCCCCAAAGGCTGAGCCGTTCAAGGCATGGCTGGCAATGGTGGGCAAGGAACGCATCGAGGAAACCATCGACCCGGAACAGGCCATCGACCGCGCACTTGATACCTATTTGAAGAAAGGCTACTCCGAAGAATGGATTCACCAGCGGCTTTTGGCAATCCGCATCCGCAACGAACTAACGGACGAATGGAAGAAGCGCGGAGTGCAAAAGGGCAAGGAGTACGCCATCCTGACCGATGAAATTTCCCGCGCATGGTCTGGCATGACCACAGGGCAGTACAAGCGGCTGAAAGGCCTGACAAAAGAAAATCTCCGGGATAACATGACTGATTTGGAACTTGTGCTGACTATGTTGGCCGAAGCCTCCACCACGGATATTTCCAAAACTGCAAAGCCACAGACCTTTGAAGAAAACAAGCAGGTTGCCAAACGCGGCGGCAAGGTAGCCGGTATTGCACGGCAGGCTCTTGAAGCAGAAACTGGCAAGCCCGTTATTACAGAAAAGAATGCGTTTGACTTCCAGCAGCTTGTGACCGACATTGTAGAAGATGCCGCCGAACTGCCGGAAAATCCCACCGAGAAAAAAGATAAAGACTGATACATGAAAAATAGCCGGACACAGCAACCCCAAGGCCACCGTGTCCGGCTATTTCTGTGTTGACAACGACACATTACTTTGATTGAAAATAATGTGTGGTTGTCAAGCTGGCGGTATCACTCACCCGTGAAATCAAACCTCTGTCCGTCAAAGTCAGCATCGGTCATGCGCTCCAACTTTGCAATAACACCGTTTGCCAGCCTCCGCATTTCCGTATCCACGTCCGGCAGGGCGGCCAGCATCCGCGCCATCGTCCGGCGGCGGTCAGAGGTGTGGTACATACAAATCAAGTTTTCTTCTTCCACGCTGAAATTCATGGTCAGACCTCCATTTCGTGTTGTTTGCTGCAGGCCGCTGCTTTTTTCGGGCTGGCGGCCTGTTTTGTTTCGGAAAGCTGTTTGCGGACGGAAGTGCGGGGCTTGCGAATGCACTTGTCCCGGTTCTCGTTTTTATCAATCAGCGCGTAGATACCGAAACGGTCTTTCACGCTGGACAGGTGCAGGGACTTATACGGCAGCATGGCAAGCAGCTGGTCCGTGTCCCAGCTGGATGCCAGCTTGGTGAAGTAGGGCGATACCTCCACCATAAAATGATTCTTGTCCGGGCTGTTGGGAGCAGCCAGCCGCTTTATGTCTGCCGCGATACGCTGCGCCTCGGCCTCAATCAGCCGGTATGCAGTGCCGTAAGATGTTCTTTGAATTACCGGGCCGTGCCGGTTCTCGACTGCACTGCTCCTGCCGGATGGCGCTTGCAAAGTTCCGGGTCAAGGGGCTGCATTTCATACCGTACGAGTTCACCGAAATATTTATCCGGGCGGCTGTCGAAATGCTCTTTCGGGCCAATCTCCCGCATCCCGCTTTCGTAGATCAGACGGTTGGCACCCACGGGCAGGGCGGCTTCCCGGATATGCTGGAAGTGCTGCTGATAGTCCAGTTCATACAGATTGCCTTGCACAGTTCCGTTGGCCGCACCGGTCAACTCCACCGCATAGGCAAGAATCCTGTCATGGGTCTGTTCACCGCAAAATTTCCATGTATTGTAGGCTTGGGTATCTTTGAGCAGCACATCCCGTTCCCGGAAGCAGAATGTTCCAGAGGGCCGGGATAGCCACAACAGCAGCTTATCTTCCGGCTGGTCGCTGCGGGCTGCTTCCCGCAGCATCTTGATGTCATACGCAAAATCGCTCTGATAGTATGCGGTGTTCTGGTGCATGATAGCTTCCAGCGCAGCGATCAAGTCCATATTTTCAAACTTCTGCACGGTTTACACCTCCAATTCTTTTGTCTTTTCCCGTGGCGGTGTTTGTTTGCTCTGCTCTTTTTTCGCGGCATCCAGCTGTGCCCGGATGGAAGGCTTTTTCGGCTTGGCTGTGCGGGACTTCTTGGCTTTTGGTGCCTTTTCCTCGGCCTTGACTGCGGCGGCAAGGTCTGTCAGAGAAATTTGTTCTCCGGCTTTTGCTTTTGCCTCCAATTCGCCCAGAGATGGTGCGTTGTTCAACACACCATCAATCATATTTTCGTTTTGTTCCGTGGAAAGTTCTGCGGTGCGCAGCGGATTTTCCCGCAAGAACTCCGGCACCTGCTGGAAGCCCACACTGTCGCAGTAGTGGGCGGTGTCCTGCCCATTCTGGTGCAGCACCACCACATCCGAAACGGACAGCGAATGCCCCTTAAAGTCTGCCGGATGGTCTACATTGAATGTACGGTAGATGTCCTCCAATGTGGTGCCAGCAGCCAGCGGCGCGGTGTACACTTCCGTATAGTTGGCCTTGTCCACAGTCCGGCCAGCGGCCTGCAGGCGGTCGTAGGGCTCAAAACGGTAATCGCGGGTGGAATCTTCATTGCGCAGCTGGTAGATGGAAAAACTGTCCTGCTGCGGTGCTTCAAAGCCTGCCGCTGTGTATTCCTCTACGGTTATTCCGGCAGCAGCCGCTTCCTGCGCGATCTCGGCCTGCACCTGTGCCTTGTAATCCTGCAAGCTCTGGTCAAAGTCAACCAGCTTGGGCGATTCCGGCAAGTTATACTGGCCTTGGTTAAGCAGCGGGCGGCAGTCCTGCACATAGGTCACAACTGCATTGTAATAGGCAGCCTGTTCCGGCGAAATGTTCTGCTCCTCCCGCAAAGCGGCGGCGGCGGTCTGCTCCATGGCCGAAAGATTGCAATGTTGTTTGAGGTACGGGATAAACTCGGTCAGCACCATTTCCCGCTCTGCCTTGTCCTGTTCCCACGCTTCCGGGCCTTGTTGTGCAGAACAAAATTTTTCCAGTTCTCGTCTTTAGCGTAGTATTCATGGTAGCTCTGGATGTGCTGAATCAAAGAACCCTCTCCGTCACCAAAATCCTGCCGTCCCTCGTAGTTATCGGGCTGGCCGTTCATAGTAAAATCAATGCGGAACGAGGTCTTGTCGTACCAGCGCCCGTGTAGCCGTCTTTTTCCCGGTCCGTGTGCTGGGCGGTGTCCAGTTCTTCAAAGACGCGGTTTGCCACGGACAGCGGCATGATTTCGCCGTCCTGCAGCTTGTCACTTTCGCTCCACAGAATCGTGACCGTAGGCTCTGCGGCGAGGTCTGGAATTTTAACGGGTGCGGGAATTTCATTGGCCTTTTCCGCCGCCTCTTGGAACGCCGCCAGCTTGTCGCCCAACAGGACTTCCGACACTGCGGCTGTCTGCCCCAGCAGATTAAGTGCTTCCTGCCCGGCATCTGGCAGGGTCAGACCGGGTGCGTCCAGCTGGCCGCCGTCCAGAGCCTTGTTGTCTGGGCCGTACAGAGTATAGTCATAGCCGGAATCGCAGGTCTGGATGAACAGGGTGTTGCCACTGTCCAGCACAAATGCAGTCTCCTGTGCAGCAGAAAGGTCTGCTTCCCGCTGCTGGCGCAGTTCTGCCAGATGTTCGTCCAGCGCAGCGATCAGCTCATGGGCCGCGCTACGGATAACTTCCAGAGAGGCTTTCAGTTCCGCCAGTTCCCGGCCAGAACTCCACCCGGCCACATAGCCAAAGGAATACTCGGACGTGTCCAGCCCGTAATGCTGGCAGACGGCATAGGCCACGCTCTCGGCCTGCACCTCGCGGGTGCGGCTGTCCGAGCGGTTGGTCTGTTCCGGGGTGTTCGGGTCGATGGTGTGCAGCTTTGCATGGGCGATCTCATGGATGGCTGTCTTGATGGTCTGTAACTGGCTCATGCCTCTTGGATGGCAATGCGGTTGTCGAGCAGATGAAAGTACCCGTGCGCACCGCCCTCTATGTCCTCAAACCCGATGGGCACCGGGGATGCCTGTTCCAACGCCTTGAAAAAATCTTGGTAGTCCTGCACACTGCCGGAAAGTTCATCCACCGCGATAGAGGCAGCGGTTCGCCCTCGGTCTGGCTGACATCGAACACGGAAACCACCTTAAAGGCCGGAATCTGCACCGTTTTTTCCTCCGTCAGCGGCTTGCCGTCCTTGTCCAGAATCGGCTTACCCTGTTCGTCCCGCTTTTCCATCTTCTGCTTCACCTTGTAGGGCGCAGGGGCCAGAATTTTGATGCCCTTTTCGCCCTTTTTCACGGTGCGGTGGAACGTGTCTTTCCACTTGTTGAAGCCGGCCACCAGCTGCCCGCCCTGCATGGCGATCAGCAAGGTGTTGTTGAAGCTGTAATTGTGGAACTTTGCCATCGTGGTAAGGTAGGCTTTGTAGCGGTCGCTGTCGAACAGCTCTTGAATCCCTGTTTCCAGCCGGTCCGTAATTTCTTTCATTCGCGCTGCGCTATCTTTGCCGTTTAGGATAATGGGAATAACTTTCTGCGGTTCCGTTTCAGGCTGAACAGGCGGTGGGATGTTGGCCGAATCTCGCAAAACTTTCGGCGCAGGAAAGGACAGTACCCGGTATTCCTCCGGCACAGGTTGGCCCTCGTGGACTTTCTGCCACGCATCCCCGCTTTTGACAAGGTAGCCATACTCGGTAAACACGCCCTGCTCCTGCTGGGCCACATACCGGCCGAACTGCGCCGTGTCGATGCCGCCTTTCCATTCCTCCGGCATATCCACCATGCCGGAACGGTTCAGATAGTAGTCGCCCAGCTGGGCAGGGCCGCGCACATCCGGCAGATGCACATAGTAGTCCACGTTTTCGGGAAAGTCGGTGATTCTCCCGATGCTGAAAAGCTCACTCTGCGGGACTTGCAGGGCGGCGTTCAGCTCTGCGCGTTCCCCGGTAGAGAGTGTTTCCAGTCGTGATGCCAGAAAGTTCAGTTCGTCCACATTGGATGCCAGTACCATGTTATAAGGAATTGCAAAGCGTTTTTCTTCCTCGGCAAAGTAGCCGGAAATGAAAAGGCCCTGCGGATTATCGGACGAAATTCCGATTTGCCGCAGGGCCGCTTGTACCTGTTCGGTTGTGGTAGGCAGGTCCAGCCAGACGCCATCTCCGCCTTGTTGCTGTCGATTTTGCAGCTGGATGGAAAATAATTCGCTCATTTGGTCACACTCCTTTTTTGCTATCCTACGGATAGAGAGAGCCGTTATGGCAAAATGAATGCTTCATCTTACCATAACCGGCCCTCGTATTTTTGCCTTACTCTTTGCGCTCTACCGGTAATTGACGTACTTGCCTCCCGTATCTGCCAGAAGCACCGTTGCATCATAGGTTTTGCCTGTCTTTTCGGAATAGAGGCCCTTGACCTTTGCCTTACCGTTTTGAGCAGAGCAGCGGCGATCTTCGGTGTGAACGCCTTTTTGCGCTGCTCAAAGAAGCGGTCATTCTTCCACATCACGAACTGACAGCTACGATTCCCGCAGTAGAAGTTTTTCTTGCCCTCATAGACGTTTTCACTGCACCGGGGACACTTGCCGATGATGACCCGTTCCGACTGGAACAGGTTTTGCTTATCTGCACTGATACAAGAATAGGTCTTGACCAGCTGGCGCACCTGCGCTTCAATTTCGGCCATGAACTCGTCCGCGTCTGCATTGCCCTTGGCAATCTCGGTCAGGCGGTTTTCCCATTCGGCGGTCAGGACGGGAGAGGTCAGGCTTTCCGGCAGAACCACCGCCAGATTGATGCCGTCCTTGGTGGGCACCAGTTGCTTGCCCTTGCGCTGCACAAAGCCCATTTGCACCAGCTTTTCAAAAATCGCGGCGCGGGTGGCGGGCGTACCCAGCCCCTTGCGTTCTGCATGGCCCAGGCCACCCTCTCTTGCTCCTGCGGAGCAATTCACCTTGTCCTCCGGCATATCTTCGGCCCTGGCCCGCTCCATTGCTGACAGGAGCGTATCTTCGGTGTAGGCTTTCGGCGGGGACGTGAAGTGTTCCGAAACGTTAGCCGTCACGGAAAAACTCTGTCCCTCGGCCAGTTCCGGCAGGGTGTTCAGCACTTCTTCCTCGGTATCTGCTTTCAGGGTGGAGCGGAACTGCTGGTCGATCTCTTTCCAGCCGAGAATAAGCACCGTTTTTCCCTTGGCGGTGAACTCGTTCCCGGCGCAGGAGAACACAGCAGTCACAGTTTCGTACTCATGGGGCGCGGCTATCGCGCAGAGCAGCTTGGAGCAGACAAGGTTCAGCAGCTTGCATTCACTCTCGGCAAGGCCGGTGAATCCCTGCTTTGCAAATTCTGCGGTAGGAATGATGGCGTGGTGGTCCGATACTTTTTTGCTGTTCAGCACCCGGTCCACTTTCGGGGTCAAGTCAAGCCCTTGGGCAAAGGGCAGCAGCCCCAGCAGGTCAGACACAAGATGTTGTACCGTCTGGCCCATATCCTCGGTCAGATATTGGCTGTCCGTGCGGGGATAGGTCAGCAGTTTCTTTTCGTAAAGCTGCTGGGCGTAATCAAGGGTCTGTTTTGCGGTAAAACCGAACAGACGGTTTGCTTCCCGCTGCAAGGTGGTCAGGTCATAGAGCTTGGGCGGCTGTTCTGTCTTTTTCTCCCGCTTGACAGAAGAACAGATAGCAGATGCCCCAGCACAGGCTTGTCTCAAAGTGTCGGCCTCGTCCATGCTGGCAATGCGTCCACTGTCCGCTTTCAAGCTGCCGGACTGGATGCCGACCGTGTAATACTTTTCTTTTTGGAAGCGCAGAATTTTTGCATCCCGGTCCACCAGCATTTTCAGTGTCGGGGTCTGCACCCGGCCCACGGTCAGGGTCTTGTGGTACAGCACCGAAAACAGCCGCGTTGCATTGATGCCCACCAGCAATCTGCCTTTGCGCGGCAGAGGGCCGATTGGTATAGCGCATCATAATCCGAATCCGGGCGCAGGTTTGCAAAGCCCTCCCGGATAGCGGCATCCTCCATGCTGGAAATCCAGAGCCGCTTCACAGGTTTCGTGCAGCCGGCCATTTGGTAGACGAAACGGAAAATCAGTTCTCCCTCCCGGCCTGCGTCGGTTGCGGCGGTCACACTGTCCACATCCGAGCGGTTGAGCAGGGTGCGCAAAACTTCAAACTGCTGTTTCTTCTCGTCCGGGACAATGAACTGCCACGGCTGGGGCAGGATGGGCAAATCTTCATACTTCCACTTGCAGTATTTTTCATCGTACTGGCCCGCTTCCGCAAAGGACACCAGATGCCCGATGCACCAGCTGACAAGATACCCGCCACCCTGCCAATAGCCGTTTTGCTTTTCAACGGCCCCGATCACGGCGGCAATGCTGCGGGCCACACTGGGCTTTTCGGCAATCACCAGCTGAAAACTCATGTTTCATCCTCCTGTCCGTCCTCCGAATGAATCTCGATTTCAGCCGGTTCCTCGTCTGCATCCTCGTCCTCGCCAAAATCGTATTCGTCCAGATCATCGTGCCCGATGGTATCGGCCTTGGGCTTGCGGAACTTGAAATAATAGAGTGCCGCGCCACCGCCAGTCAAAGTCAGCACCAGCAGGATCATCAGACTGCCCATGTTGGACTTGGGCTTTTCCTGCGGCGTTTCGGTGTCAGTTTTCACCGCTTCCGGGGCCGTGCAGTCGCGCAGGCTCTTTTCACACAAGGGGCAGTTTTCGTTGACATCCCCGACATCACACTTCACGGTGCAGGTGCAGACTTCGGCGGCTGCGGTTCTTCATCCAGCAGGGCCAGCAAGTCGGCATCGTCCACTTGGTTCAGAAAGTGGACAGAAGTTTCCTTGTCCTCGTTGGCGCGGTCAATCAGGATGTAAAAATAATTCCCGGCCTTGGTGGTCACAGTGATAAGCTGCTTGTCGCCGTAAAAATCATCCACCAATGTTGCGTTGCCTTTGGGCGTGATAGGTACACCCTCCGGCTCCATGCCGCCAGTGGTAGTTTTCTCGTCCAGAATTTCCGGCAGAGGTTCCGGGGCAGGGTCAGAGCCGCTTGCAAAAGCGGGCATGGAAAAGGAGCAGAGGCAGAGCAGGATAGCCAGCAGCCCGGCTGCAAAACGGCGGCTCCAATCAGGTTTCATCGGCGGCATCCTCCTGTTTGTGGTACGGGGTGACGGTGGGTGCAGCGTTCAGCGCACCGCTGCGCAGGAAAGCCGCGAACTCGTCCGGCTTCATGTTCATGCTGCGCACCAGCTGAATGATCTGCAAGTTTTCCTGTTCAGTCTTTGCAGCTTCCAGTTCTTTCAACTGCTGCTGGTATTCAGAGATTTTTTCTTTGAGCCGTTCAATATCGCGCTCAATGCGGGAAAGTCTTTTTGCCATACAAAATCCTTTCTGGCGTCACGGTAAACGCCCATAGCTGTAAAAATGTTCCTGCCAATATTTTGCGTTGAGGTTTGTGTAAGAGATCGGGTCGCCGCAGTGCAGCATGATGGAATTGCCCACATAGATGCCGCAATGCTCACGCCGGGGGTATCGTAGGTTCCCTTGAAAAACACAAGGTCGCCCGGTTTGACCTGCGCCGTCGAAACAGGAGTACAGAGGTTATAAAGGCCCTGTGCGGTCTGGCGGCCCACGTTCCAGCCGGAGTGATTCAGCACCCACGAAATGTAGCCGCTGCAATCAAAGCTGGTGCTGGGCGAACTGCCGCCCCACACATACGGGTAGCCGATGTACTTCGTGGCTTCCTCCATCATGGCGGCAAACCTATCATCCTTTAGTGCTTCCGGGGGAATATCGTAGTAGGTGGGCTGCTTGATGGTGGACGCATAGGGGTACTGCGCTTTGCCAAACAAATCCGGCCGGTTGCCAGCGTGCGCATATAGAGCGAATAAGCACTGAGTTGTTCTTCGGTCAGCACTTCCACAGGCAGATGAGATAAATCCTTGTTCTTCAGCTTGACCGTGCAGATGTAGTATTCATACGGTTCTTGGTAGGTGATAACTTGCGGCACACCATACGGGCCAATAATGACCATCATTTTTGTACGGTAACGTATCTGCATGGTCACAGTCTCGGTCAGGATATATTGCTTTTCAAAGAGCATTTCAAGTTCGCCCTGCACCTCGGCCAGTGTGAACACGCCGTCATGCAGCGCGGACAAAATCGAGATCAGCACATAGGGTCATGCTCGATTTCATCCAGATAAAAATGATACTCGTCATAGTTGTGGGTGGCCTCGTAGGTGTCGAGATACCGTTGCAGCTTTTGTTCCAGCTTGGCGTAGGTTTTTTCTGCACCCAGCATATCCTTGTCCTTGGAAAAGTAAGAGGATGCCGTCACGCCGGTTCCAGCGGTGCCCGCCATCACGGTGCAGGACTGCAACCCCGTTATCAAGAGCAGAGCCAGCAGACCGAACACCGCCACGATCAGAATGGTTTTCCAGTTCTGGGCCGCAAATTCGGCTACCCGTTCGCCGCCCTCGGCCGCCAGCTTTGTTACCCGGAAACCGTTCTCCGCGGTGGCGGCTGCACCCTGCGCGGCGGCTTGTCCGGCCTGCCGTGCAGCTTTGGCATACTGCTGTTTGATACGCCGTTTCTGCCACATCCGGGAAATGGGGTTGCTGGCCGCCTGTGCAATTTGCGGATTGTCCCGCAAGGATTTCTGGTAAAAGTATTCTGCATTGGCAGACATGAGCTGACGCTCTGCCTTTTCCACGGCCTTGTAGGGCTTCATCTTGTGGTGCCGGATGCCGCTGCGGATGACCTTGGCGGTCTGATGCTCCACCAGTTCTTCACCCTTGTGGCCACCCTCCACACCCACATTTTCGTGTTCGACCTCGTGGATTTTTCCGTGAGCAAACAGCAATGCTTCCGATAGCGGGCGGCTGGCCGGGTTTGGTTTCAGGCTGGGCGAACCTTTGTCCTGCTGCTCAAAGCGCAGGGTGGATTTTGCCTTGCCGTTGGCAGCATCGTAGACTTTTTCCTTGACCGGGACACGCTTTTTGGGCAGAGCGGCGCGGGCTGCATCCAGTTTGTCGGCTTTCGCTCCCGCCTTTTGGATATACGGCTGCAACGCCGGGTCTGCCCGTTCTTCCTCGGTCAATTCCAAACGGGCAGCGGAACGGTGCAGACCATCTTCACTCTCGGCGGTTTCCGCAGCTTGTTTGGCTTTTTTCTTTGCCTTGTGCTTGTCCTTTACGTCCTCGGTGCGTTCCAGTATTTTTTCGGTCTTGCCCTCGGAATCCGTAGAATAATCCTGTTCCGCCTCCCGGCTGGAAACGTTCTCCACAGTACCATCCGCCTGATTTTCCACCACCAGACCGTCACGGGTCATGGTCTGGGTGACTTTGGCTTTCGCCTGCAATTCTTTCAAGGTTCTTCACCTCCCATCGGACAGCGGCCCGTTTCAATGTCCGCAATGTATTTGAGAATCGGGAATACCTGCGGCGGCGAAACTGCATTGCCCAGTGTTTTCATCCGCTTGCTGCGGTTCGGCACATCTTCGGTCAGGCGCGAGATGTCGGCGGGCTCTTTGACCCAAATGGAATGTCCGTCCATTTGCGCGGGAAACCCATCAGCCATTCTACCCAGTCCGGGTTGAGGTAGGGCTTTTCCAGCGTGGTGGGGGTCATGCGGTAGACCACATGGGAAAGTCGCGCTGTCCACGCCTTGCCGTCCTTGTTCATCTTGCGGTAACTGCCATTCGCAGAGATTTGGATGTCCAGCCCCTTGCCCACATCCCCGGTGTCGCTGGCAAGGGGCGTGGGAAGCAGCGGAGCCGATAATGAATACCCGTTTCCGCTCGTGCCACGCGCCAACGGCAGCAGCAGGTAATACGAAAACCCGAACATCGTAACCTGCCTGCTCCAAGTCAATGAGCGTTTTGTCGAGCCCCATACGGAGGAAGCCAGCAACATTTTCTCCAAGCACCCAACGGGGCTGCAATTCCCGGATGACCCGCAGCATTTCGGGCCACAGGTAGCGTTCATCGTGGAAGCCACGCTGCCGCCCTGCGGTGGAGAACGGCTGGCACGGGAAGCCGCCTGAAATGAGGGTGACGGTGCGAAGTCCTGTTTTTTCAAAGAAAGCCTCCTTTGTTACGGTGGTGATGTCCTGAAATCGGGGCACCTCCGGCCAGTGGCTTGCCAGCACAGCGGCGGGGAAGGCCGCCCACTCGCATTGGCAGACCGAAGTGAAACCCGCTGCTTCTGCGGCAAGGTCGATGCCGCCGATGCCGGAAAACAAGCTGAAATGCGTTAGGCTCATAGCTCCACCACCTCACTGAGCCGGGTGGTCATAATCTTATAGAGCTGGGTGTTTTTCGGGATGGGGTTTGAGAACGGCAACACCACGTTCTCAAAAATCAGCAGTCCTTCGCCCGGTTCGGAATTGTCAATGTACTTCTGCTGGTCTGCGGAGAGGTTCAGCCGTTCCGAAAGGATTTTGCGGTCGCCGGATGCCTGATTCAGCAGCGTGATGAAGTCGCTGTTTTCCAGAATGTTCTCGATCTCCGGCGAAGAAAGAAGGTCCTTCACATTCTGGGTGGCGCCCGTGGGCACACCGCCCCATTTGCGGAAGCGTTTCCAGATTTCTGCGGAATAAGCAGCGGTCTGTTCTTCTTTCAAGAGCAAATGGAACTCGTCTGCAAAATACCATGTAGCCCTGCCTTGCTGCGGTTCTGGGTAACACGGCCCCATATCTGGTCTTGGATAATGAGCATCCCCAATTTTTTTAACTGCTTGCCTAACTCTTTGATGTCAAAGGCCACAAGCCGATTATGGATGTCCACATTCGTTTTGTGGTTAAAAACATTCAGCGAGCCGGATACATACAGGTCGAGTGCCTGCGCCACCCGGTCCGCTTCCGGCAAGTGCTGGTCGATCAGGGCTTGGTGGAGGTCGGATAAAATCGGCATATTCTCTGGGCAGGGGTTTGCCAGATAGGGGCGGTAGATAGCTTTCACGGCACGGTCTATCACGGTACGTTCAATCGCTTCCAGACCCGTTTTGCCGCCCATGACCAGCTCACAGAACGACAGCACAAAATCCGATTTCAGGGCAAGCGGACTATCATCCTCGGAGTAGTTGAGGTTGATGTCCAGCGGATTTACATAGTCCTTGCTGGTGGGCGAAAGTTTGATGACCTGACCATGCAGCCGCTTGACCAGTGGATAATACTCGGCCTCTGGGTCTGAAATAAAAATATCGTCAGCAGTCGTTAAAAACACACTGACGATTTCGGACTTGCAGCTCATGGATTTGCCGCTGCCGGGAGTGCCCAGCTTTAGGCCGTTGGGACACCGGGCCTGCTTGCGGTCCAGCATGATCATGTTGTTGGATTTTGCGTTGATGCCGTAGTACATGGCCGCACCGCTCTGGAAAAGCTCCTGCGTGACAAAGGGCACAAACACCGCCACGTTGGAGGTGGTAAGGCTGCGCTGAATCTTTATCTGGTTGATACCCAGCGGAAGGCTGGATACAAGGCCCTGTTCCTGCTGGTAGTCCAGCCGGACAAGGGAGCAGTTGTACTTCTGTGCCACACCTGCCGCTTGGAACACATCGTTGCCCAGCTTTTGCTTGGTGTCGGCCACATTCAGCACTAAAAAAGTCAGCATGAAAAGCCGTTCGTTCCGGGTCTGCAATTTGTTCAGCAGCTTTTTGGCATCCTCGCCGTAGGTGGCAAGGTCGCTGGGGAGGATGTCCATGTCGTACCCAGAACGGACAGCCTTTTTCTGTTCCTGAATCTTCATAGCATCAAGGTCTGTGATTTTCCGTTTGATGGTTTTGATGGCCTCGGTCTGGTCGATGGCCTGCACATGGAGATTGACGAGAATGCCGCTTTCCGTTTTGAGGAAGTCGGCCAGCATTTCGTCCGAAAGTTCCGGCGCAAGGATTTGTAAAAAGCTCACCGCTCCATACTTGCCGCCCAACCCAAAGGTTTTGGCCGTGCCGAAGCAGAGGGAGGACGGGGCCACAAAATCCTTGGTGGAGAGGCCGGAGGGTGCCAGCCAGTCCCAGTCAAAGCGGAACGGTTCCCCGTCCGGGTGGAAGATGCCGTGCAGCACCTCCAAACGCTCCTGCCCGTCCATGACGTGCGCCGTGCAGCCCATAGTCTTGAAGTAGCCCAGCAGGTCAAGGCCAATGCGGTTCAGCCGAGCCCGCGCCGTTTTCAGGCTGTCGGTCTCGATGGTGAACGTCAGATATTTGGTTTTGACGATGCCGTTGTTGCCGCTGGCAAGCTGCTTTTGCAGGATAGCGGTGTACTCGGTGCGGATGTCGTCAAAATCATCCCCCTGCGGTGCGATCTCAAAACTTTTTGCGTACTGCACCGGGTCAACCTTGCGATTGAGAAACGAAAGCTGCACATGGATGGAAGCATCCACATAGTTGTACAGGTCGCACAGGTGTTCAAAGATGGCGGTTCTTGTTTCCGGCTGGGCCAGCTGATAGCTGATGTCCTCAAAGGCAATGCACTTGGAGAACGTGCGTCGGTCAATGCGGCACACACCGTCCGGGTAGATGGCCTCATACGGGATGGTGGCCTGTGCCGTGCGGGGCTTGCCGTCACCCTTGTACTTGCGGAGAACGGCATCAATTTCTTTTTTCTGGGCGCGGGTGAGCTTTTTGGGCTTTTCGGTTTCGCGGGGTATCGTTTTTCTGGACAATGGCCTTTACCTCCTGTTCCATTTGGTATTGCCGCACAAGGGCGGCGTAAGCATTGTTGGTCTGATAGGGCCTTTCCTTGGGACGGATAAAGCAGCACTGAATCATTTGCTGAATCACCACTTCAAGGGGCTGGCCGTGCCGCTCAAACAGAGCGAACAGCAGTCCCGGCAGCATGGCAAAAATCATCAGCAGGGCCGCTGCACTGTTGGAAAGATAGTCCCGGGTCAAAAAATAAAGCGGCCCGCCCGTGAGGAGCGCGCCGCCGAAGCAGACCAGCTGCCGCTTGGTCAGCCCGAATAAGACTTTGGATTTTACATGGGTCAAATCTTTGGGAACGGTCACATACGCCATACGTTTTTCCTTTCTCGGCCTTAGTGGGCACCAAACACCGACTTGCTGATGCTGCCGGTCTTGAACAGACAGAAACAGAGTAGCACGGTGTAGCCCATGCAGCCCCAGATGGCCCCGGCAATGTCCGCCGCGCCTGAAATGTTGCGTATCAGCACCGCGTAGATGCCCACGACAATCATAATCAGGAACGCTTGGAAACCCAGCGCCAGCAAAGACTTCAAATAATTCTGCCCGGTGCTGCGCCACTCGCTGCTGCCCATGGTGGCAAGTGGGATAGGCCCCAGCGCGGTCACAACGTAAATCTCGATCATGCGGCCATAGGTCACAAGGAAAATACAGATAGACAGGATGTTCATGGTCAGGCCCACCACAAGGGTCTGGAACCACAGGCTGAGCAGACTGCCAATGGTCATGCTTTCCAGCTGAAATTCCAGTCCGGGTATCAGGCGGTCAAAGTGGATGGATGTTTCACCGATGATAACGCCGGAACTTGGTTGACAACGCTCTGGGTGGCATCGAACACACCCATAACGATATTCCATGTGTTGCTGACAATGAGGATGGCAAAAGCAGACTTGAAAATCCAGCGGAAGAACATGGAGGTGTTGAAGTCGTGCATATTGTTCTTTTCGGTAATCATCTGGATAAGCTCATGGCACATCACAAGGGCAAGGATAGCCGCTGCAATGGGCAGCACCACCGTTTCGGACAGGCTGCGCAGCATATTGAAGATGCCGCTGTTCCACGCCTGCGGAGTGGAGCCAACGTCGGAAGCGATTTCGCCCACCTTGCGTTCACGTTATCGAACAGGCCGGAGAGGTTGCCCGTGATGCCATCGATCAAAATGCCTTTTATCCATTTCTCGATGATCTCACTAATCAAGCAAAGATACCTCCTTTCCCGCGCCCTCCCATGTGAGAGGGAGAGCGCGGAGTAGGATTTTAAGTATTCGTTGTTCGGAAAATTGTGGGCAGCGATGCAGGACTCAGCCCAGCAGCCCGGACAGCAGCGGGACAAGGGTCACGCCAATCAGGGCAACGCCGCCGCCCGCGACCAGCTGCTTCACGCCCTGGCTCTTGCTGCCGGGGTTATCCTGTCCATAACCCTCCAACAGGTTGATGCCGCCCCAGACACACAGGCACCGCCCAGACCGACCACGATTGTCTGCAAGTATCGACTGCGCTGTTGAAAAATTCCATAAGGTCCTCACTTTCTGCCGCTTGTTCTGCGGCACTCAAAAATTTTTTCAAAAAAATGCCGCCTCATTCGGCGGCTGCAGCTTCATCCGACAGGTCGATTTCGTACAGGTCAAAACTTTCGTCCTGTGCGACCACCTGCTGCCGCTTCCGGCGCAGAGTGGATAAAAACCTGTCCACATCAATGGTGTTTTTCTTGTCCGCGTCCGCAAGGTATTTGTAGTGCGGGTGCTTGGTGATGTCGAACTTCTCCGAGAAGAACGGCCTCACACCCCGCAGCTGCAAAATACATTTTCCGCCGTCCATGATTGCAATTTCGTCCTCTGACATCAACGCCTTTCCTAATTTTTGATAGTTCAGTCCGTGGGAGGTTTGAGAGCCCCGGTTCTCGCTGGTGTTGAAACTGTCGATGGTCTCTTTTCCCAGCGCATCGGAGATCTCTTTGGCATTTTTGCCCCGCCCACTCAAAAAGAGAACAGAATCGCAGTTGTCCGAAATGATTTCGGCGGCATCCTTGTAGATGGCTTTCAGCTGTGACTGGCTCTGCAAAATGATGGATGCCGAGATTTCCCGGCTGCGAATGGTGGCAATCAGCTTGTCGAAGTTGGGAATCTGCGATGTTGGCAAACTCGTCCAGAATCAGCCGCACATGGACAGGCAGCCGACCGCCGTATTTATCATCTGCACGGTCACACAGCAGGTTGATAAGCTGGCTTTGAAGCATGGCAAGAATGAAGTTGAAGGTGGTGTCCGTGTCGCTCATAATCAAAAACAGCACGGTCTTTTCATCCCCGATGGTGTCCAGCTCCATTTCATCGTTTTCCATCAGTTCCCGCACTTCCCGGATGTCAAACGGGGCTAAACGGGCACCGCAGCTTATCAGGATGGAGGAACGGGTCTTGCCCGCCGACAGCAAGAACTTTTTGTACTGCCGGACAGCGAAGTGGTCCGGGTCTTTCTGTTTCAGCCGCTCAAACATGAGGTCCACCGGGCTTTGAAAGTCCGGGTCATCCTCGCGGGCTTCACTGGCATTTATCATTTCCAGCAGGGTGGTGAAGTTCATTTCCTCTGCCGGGGCCTCGTACCAGATGTAGCCGATCAGAGCCGTGTAGAACAGCCGTTCCGACTTCACCCAAAAATCTTCTGCTGATTTTTCACCCTCGCCCTTGGTGTTGGCGATAAGGGTATTCACCAGCTTCAGCACGTCTTTTTCCGAGTGAATATAGACAAAGGGGTTGTACTTCATGGACTTGGAAAAGTTTATCGTGTTCAGGATTTTCACCCGGTAGCCCGCCCGCTGGAACATTTGGCCTGTTTCGAGAACCAGTGTGCCTTTCGGGTCTGTGACCACGAATGAGGTGGGATAGTCGGAAGTGGGAAAGCATTGCATGAGGTTGGGCTTCACATAGAAGCGGGTCTTGCCGCTGCCGGAGCCGCCGATCACCAGCACATTCTTGTTCCGGGCCGTCTTGGGGTCTTTGGGCCGCCCGGTCATGGTCAGGCGTTCGGTCTGGGTCAGCAGGATGTTGTTTTCAAACTTGGGGTCGATGTAGGGGGCAATGTCCTTGGCGGTGCCCCACCGGGCAGAACCGTATTCCTCGCCCTTGCGGTACTTCTTGGCATTCTTGCCTTTGCTGTACACAATGAGCCGGACAGCCACCGCTCCAACAACGCCCACGCACAAATCAAACGGGTGCAGGCTTGGCAGCGGATTTGCAAAGGCGGCGGAGATGCCGCCCGTCAGGTGGAGCAGCTTTGCCGAAGCATCCACGCCCGCCGCCAGACGGTATGCCTGCCCGCATTTGGCGAACAGGTACACGAACAGCAGATATGGCAGATTCAGCACCAGCAGCTTTTCAGTTCAGGCTTCATCGTTCCAGCCCCCTTTGCTTGATTTTTTCCTTCGCACGTTTCGGCTGCTGGGCGGCTTTCTGCTTGGCTGCTGCCAGCACCTTGCGGATAGAGGGCCGCTGCTCCTTGGTGAGCGTTTTGGCCGTGAACTCCCGGAACGCCTGTTCCAGATTGTCCGCATCCTTGGCCTTGAAGATCACGATGTAGTGGGGCGGCTGGGTGGTCTTGTCCTTGCGTAAGGCGAAGTCCACGCCGTACTTCTTGGCGCAGGGCTTGAACGCCCCGATGTTCGCTCCGTGACTTCAATGTTGGTCAGGGCTGCGCCGTGGGCTTTCAGCTGTTTCAGGCTTTGCTTGCCGTGATGCAGCTTTGGCCCCTTGGCCCGGTGCTGCAAATATTTTTTCAGGGCAGCTTGCAACGCTTGGGCGGTGAGCTTGCCCGTTTTCATGGACAGGGCAATGGTTTTCTGGGTGACTTCTTCCTGCAATATGAATCCCTCCTTGTTGCAGAAAATTCAGAGCGGCAGCTAGGGTGGAACCACCAGCCGCCGCAGGTAAAGTGTTCTCATGGATGGGTACTCCTTTCGGTCAGGTGTTGGGCGGGCGGCCCCAATCGGGCTGCGCCATATCGTGCGCCACAAGGGACGCATAGTAGCTGTTGATGGTGCTGGGGGCGTTGAACAGCATGGCCCGCAGGTATTGCTTGATGTTGCGGACTTTGGTGGTGTTGTCCCGCAGGCAGTCCATGACGAACTCGATGTGATGGCTGTTCAGCTTCAAGAATTTCGCCTTGACCAACTCTGCCGGGTAATCGTCCCCGGCACCCGGATGGACTTGCGGGAAGTGCAGACCGTTTCCAGCAGGATGTCCACGATTTCGTCCAGCTGTTCCCGGTCTATCCGGGGATTCTGGGTGAGGGTGTCATACTCGATGTTCTCCAAAATCAGGTCCCGGTAGATTTGATAGGCCGTTTCCTTTCGGCTTCCTGTCCGTTCCGGCGGCGGTGCGCTGCCTCGTCCTCGTCCAAAGGCAAGGGGTTTGGGGAATGGATAGGAATGGAATCGGTATTTAATCCCTCTTTCTTTTGTTTTTCTGTAATTAGTTTATCTTTATTTAATTGCATTGGATTTTCCAACGTAGGGTTTTCCTGCGTGGGATTCTCCAACGTTGGATTTTCCAATGTAGGTGAAACCGATGCAGGAACGGGCTGCGGCAGCTCGAAAATCACATAGTCTGCACCACGCAGCCGCCCTTTCTCGTCCCGTTCTCTGGAACGCTGGATGTAGCCCGCCTGTTCCAGTTCCCGGATGGCCTGCCGTATCGCGTCGATGCTTTCCCGGTTGATACGGGCCAGCCTTGCAGGGTGTAGTCCCAATCTTCCGGCAGGGAGAGCATTTGGGAGAGTAAGCCTTTGGCTTTCAGGGACAAGGCCCGGTTCCGCAGGTGGTGGTTTGACATGACCGTGTAGCCGCTGTTCTTTTCTACCCGAAAAACTGCCATTTCACGGATGCCTCCTTTCGTTGCAAACAAAAAAAGCAGCGTCCATTTGCTCCCGGTGATGGGAGAAGTGAACGCTGCGCGTACTTGATAATTTTCAGGTTGTGTGGTATATAAAAGGCAACTGATTTTTCAATACAGCTGCCCATCGGGGTGCGATACAAGCAAGTTGCTATCCGATGACCTCAAAAACAAATTGTACTACGATGGTTTTCAAAAAGTGCTGTATCACTACTCGCACCATTACGATGCACAGGACCTGGAATTCTATCTGAACACCGATCAGGCGGCTCTTGCTTTTACCGATGCTGCCCTGACATTTCAGGATTCCACAATGGATGCACCGGTCACCATGTCATATCTTTCCGATGATGGTTCCTATGTCCTGTATCAGAACAGCGAACCGGTCGAGGAAGTAAACGGAACGTTCTCCGTATCGATGGTTACGGAACCTGGCTACACACTGGATATGGATCAGATTTCCTTCTATGTTAATGGACAGGCCGTTTCCAATGGCGGTTCCGTTGTGATTACGGATTCTTCGGCGGCGATGACTTCTCTTGTTTACTGTACCGCAATCCCGGAAACACCGGCAACTGACCCGGAGCCATCTCTTCCGGAAGAACCATCTGCACCGGAAGTTCCGGAAGAACCGGCCGCTCCAGAACCATCCGTTCCGGAACAGCCATCCGCACCGTCAGAAACCCCGACCGTGGTACAGCCATCTGCTTCGGAACAGCCGGCACAGGAAAATATTCTTCCGGAAACCACAGCTCCTGCATCCAAAACCGCACCGGAACAGGTTCCTGCATCCGAACCGATCGCAGCAGAACCGATTGCCAGCGCAGTTGTTACAGAAGACGAAGAAGTTGATCTTTCCACCATCCACCCGGAAGTTACCGCATCCGCTGTTACTTCTTCCAGCCAGCTTCCAGCCGCAACGCAGATTGTACCATCTGTCAGAACAACAGACCCGGATGCACAGATTATTACTTCGGAAACTGCAGCTCTTGAAAATGCCGCACAGACCGAGAATACACAGACTGCACACACAGGAATCGCTCCTGGTTCCATCAGCGAACAAATCAGATCCTCGCAGTCATGATCGCTGTGATCCTGCTTCTGATCCTGATCGAATCACTTCTGGCACTAAAGGATTCCATGAATCAGAAAAGATCGCATCGCTTCTATTAAAAATAAGGTCCATAATAAAAATAAGCATACAAAAAGAAGGAACGTATCTCATGAAACATGGGATACGTTCCTTCTCTTATATTATTTTTTATCCTCTTTTTTTCGCAGCCGCTTTCTGAATCTCACAGAAATCGTGCAGCGCCTGACGGCCGATTTTTACAATTTTACGGATGTTGATGGAATTTGTTCCTCCCTGACGCGGCTTGAAGCTGATCGGATGAAACGGATTTTCCGGTGAAAATACGCTCCGAAGGCAGTCATCAGTGCGTTCGGCAGATTGTAGTTTTCCGGCATCAGCGGCAGATACTCGGCCACGTAGTCTGTTTTCATCAGACGGAACGGGGCATTTGCATCCGGCACGGATACGTGGAAATAGGTCCAGAGCACCGCGCACAGCACTTTTTCCACGACAGCGCGGGAAAAGCCGTCGCCGCGGCTTGTGCGGTTTCCGAAAATGGCGTCGTAGCCCTCGCGGATCTGCAGAACTTTTCGAACTCCGCCGGATCGGTCTGACCGTCGGAATCGGTCTGGAAGATATAGTCCGCACCGTTTTCAAGTGCATAGCGGTAGCCGTACAGAACGGTGGAACCGTGGCCGCCGTTTGGCTTCGTCAGCACGGTGAGCAACGGGCGGGTTTCGCACTCTGCTGAAGCAATTTCATACGTATCGTCGCGGCTTCCGTCGTTGATGATCACAAGACGGGACGCACCGCCGCCGTTATGCTTCTCCACGACGGGACACCATTCCTCGATCGTTCTTTTGATATTTTCCGACTCATTATAGGCTGGTATTACAATATATAAGGTATCCATTGGTATTCTCCTTGCATTTCCTTCCATCCATTATACAGGATTTCTTTTCATTGCGAAAGATGCTCTCATGGAGAAAATTTCCCAGTACCGTTCGTTTGTTATTCTTCCCACAGTTTCTGCGGATAACGGCCCTCGTCTTTTAATTTCTGCAGTGCTGCCATGACATTTTCTTTGTCTTCTTTGTACGTTACGCCGTACCAGTATCATAGGAGCGGAGTACGGTGACTTCCGCTTTTTTCTCCTGCAGCAGTTCATCGACAATGAACGGCAGGAAGTATTCGCCTTTTAACGGGTTAGTTTTGTATACATCCTCGAGGAACGGCAGGAAGCGGCGTTTCAGCTCAATCAGGATACTCGGTGTGAAGCCCCAGAGGTTCATGGAAACGATCGTTCCCTGCGGCAGTCCGGTCCAGGTTGCGCCGTCATCCTCGGTGTATTCGGCCTGTCCGCCGTGGTTTTCGATTCTTGTGCGCTCATGAATGCCGACAAGGTGGTTCTGGTCGTCTGCGGTGCAGATACCGCGGGCTACGTGGCCATTGTCGGTCAGGGTTTTGTACAGGTCGTAGGCAACCATCGCGTACTGATAGGTCGCGCCGTCCTGCTCGGTTGTCAGCTGGCGGTAGATCTCCTCGAATGCCGTTCTTCCATAATAATCATCGGAATTGATGACGGCGAACGGTGCGCCGTCGATGGCTTCTGCCGCACAGAGAATCGCATGACCGGTTCCCCACGGTTTGACGCGGCCTTCCGGCACTTCGTAGCCTTTCGGGAGAACGTCGAGTTCCTGGTAAGCATACTCTACATCCATGTATTTCTCAATTCGCTTGCCGATGCCCTCGCGGAATGCCTCGTCGATGGCTTTTTTGATGATAAAGATGACTTTCTCAAAGCCTGCCTGTTTTGCATCATAAATGGAAAAGTCGATAATCATATTTCCGTACGGGTCAACCGGATCAATCTGTTTTAATCCGCCGTAACGGCTTCCCATTCCTGCTGCCATGATGACTAATACTGGTTTTTTGCTCATGATGTTCTCTCCTTTTTATTCTCCAAAATAAGCTTTTAATCTCTCCGCAAAGTCTGCCGGGATTTCTCTTTCAAATGGAAATGGTTCTGCATCCGCCAGATACTCGGCGATTTCGCCCAGGACACCGGCGCTCCGGTTCAGTGACCAGGCGGAGATCCAGTCGATCGTATCGTGGCAGGTGTGCATGCCGAAACCATCGCGGTTCAGCGTCATCGCCGGGATGCCCTTCCATGCGAAGGTGTTGGAATCGCTGCTCCAGATGTTGTTGATGAGCGATACGCCTTTGTCCGCCTGTTTTAAGTGCTCCATGATCGCGTCGCATGCCTCTTTCGTTGCTGCCACGCCAAGCACGGTTCCGCCGATGGCCTGTCCGGCGAGGTCGACGTTCATGTTGAAGCGGTGCTGCGTCAGCTCGGCTTCATGCGCTTTCACATACGCCCGGCTTCCGCAGAGACCCAGCTCCTCCGCGCGAACCAGATGCATTCCAGTGTCCGTTTCGGGCGGTTTTCGGCGAAGTAGTGTGCCAGCTCCATGATGATCGCTGCGCCCGCCATGTTGTCGTATGCACCAGGTCCCTGCGGAACGGAATCGTAATGAGCCGTCAGCGTCAGGATTTCCTCTGGCTGCTCGGTTCCCGGGATGCGCAGGATGATATTTTTCGACGTTCTCCTGATTTTTTTCTGCTGTAAAACGAGGCGTGCACGGCTCGCTCCCCGTTCTACCAGTTCCATCGCATCAAGATAATGAATGACGGCGCACGGCAGTTTCGGATTTTTTACGCCGCGCAGGGTGCGGTAGTCCGGCAGGCGGTCCTCGTCTTTGTCCAGCGGCGTTCCGGTCAGGATCAGAAATCCGACGGCTCCTGCTTTTTCCAGTTTTTCATAGTTTTCTGCATTGGCACCGCCGTTGATCAGGACGATTTTCCCTTCTGCATGGGAAAGGCTGACCGGGTCGCCGTTTTCTACGTAGAGGAATGGTGCCTCCATGCCTTCCGGAGCGGTATTGGCTGCCGCGAAGCAGCCGCGGACGGTGTATGTTTTCTCATATGGCTCTGTGACCGTAAAGACAGCTTCGTCAACCTGCCATGTCTCAATCTCGAACGGCTCGCGGCGGATCTGCAATTCGCCCTGCCCCCATTTTTCTGCGATTTCAGAAAGTTCTTTTTCGATCCGGCAGGCTGCTTTTTCTTCGCCTTTCGTTCCGGCTTCGCGGA
>ENA-OQER01000373-OQER01000373.1-human-gut-metagenome-genome-assembly--contig:-NODE-373-length-25026-cov-5.695570_pt1 | contig 25026 bp, 24 predicted proteins | sample MGYA00242797_ERZ504639 | MGnify/ENA primary metagenome ERZ504639 (study PRJEB26092, sample SAMD00036306) | human gut metagenome | host: Homo sapiens | study: EMG produced TPA metagenomics assembly of...
CTCGACAAGTGCCGTGATCTCTTTGAAATCATCGAAGCTAGAGATTGCCGAAAATCAACAGTCATCATCTCGCAGATGCCAGTAGCAAACTGGTACCAATTGTTTGGTGATAACACATATGCAGATGAATATTACGGTTCAAATGTACCCCTGTTCCGAGGAACGGATACCGGCAGTCCGGCACTATGATACCGTGAGTCCGGAACAGGATACCACATTTTTGCTACATGCGAGTTTACTCGCTTAATGCCGGATTCAACCCGTATACTTCACGCATGGATCTGTAATTCGCCGGGTCCGTCGGGATGATGTTGATCTTGTACGCATCATGCTTGATGCGATCCAGAATCGCTTCCGCGAGCGGACTGTCATCGCCTCCCAGTTGATCGAACCAGCCATTGCAATCATACTGAGAACAAAAGATGGTTGACGACTTCTTGCGTCTCCTATGGAGGAGTTCCAGTATATCGTGCTGTTCTGATGCGGTTGGCTTCAACAGCAGCCATTCATCGATGATCAGTAGAATCGGATTGGCATATTTGCTCTGGACCTTTTTGTAAGTTCCATCGTTACGTGCCATCTCTAACTCCAGGAGCAGGTCCGGAAGTCGAACGTATTTCGTAGTGTATCGACGATTACAGGCCTCCATACCGAAAGCGCATGCCATGTAGGTCTTTCCACTCCCTGTGGCACCTGTGATGAACAGGTTTCGATGCTCTGTGATGTACTCACAGGTTGCCAGACGCTCGATCAGGCTGCGGTTGAGTTTCCGCCCGGAGGTATAGTTGATATCCCGATGTATGCATCTGGCTGGTCGAATCCGGCATTACGGATCAGCGTTTCAAGCTGTTGCTCTTACGATTGCTGTATTCGATATCCACCAGCATTCCGAAACGGTCTTCAAAGGAAATGTCCCTCATTCTGGCATCCTGCAGCTGGGTCAGGAATGCATCCGACATGGATGTTAGACGCATTTCGATGAGTTTATCTATAGTGCTCTGTGTAGTCATGGTTCCTTACCTCCTGTAGTAATCCGCACCCCGTGTAAGTGCGTGGCTGCTTTTTTCTGAGCTCGTATGGCTATCGGTTACCGCAGCTTTGTCAGCTGGCTCTGTTCGGTCACTTCCGGTATCAAGTATGTTCTTGATGCTTTTATAGCTCGGAGTGGCTGTAAAGGTGAGCGCCTTGCAGCAGGCGGCTTCCAGCCGATCGACAGAATACTTGTCGGCCAGTTTTAAAAGTCCCATGCAACTACGGTAGGATTGCTGTTCTACCAGCTTGGAGGTAAGGATTGCATCCACGGTCTGGTAGGTACTGGAACCGATGCGCTTCGCCCATTGCCGGAAGCGGTCGCCGTTCCACTCAAGATACTGCTGATGAGAAGGCGGCATATGCTCTGTGATAATTGAACTGAACGGTGGCTTGTCTCCATTCCGCCAGTTCATATGGGGTAGCAGGTAACGGGGCCAGCAATGGCAGTTCTTCGTCGCGGAAGATTTCATACCGGCTTCCCTCTTTCTTTTGGAACGGGCGATGGCTGAAATCTTCCAGTTTCTGCCGGATCGTCTGATTTAACTCACCGAGAGAAAAGAACTGCTCGTTCCGTAAGCGCTGCTGTGATCCATGTGGAAATGTTGCCTACACTGCCCTCGGCATTAGGCTTATCCTTTGGAGAACGGATGCGTGCCGGAATAATGGCAGTGCTATAGTGTTCTGCCATTTCCTGATAGACGGCATTGATCCGTGGATCATTCCAGCTTTTATTATTATGATCCACAGCAGTGCGACAGTTGTCTGGCACGAGGATCTTTGCAACACCGCCAAAGTACTCGTACATGTGGATGTGTGCTACGATCCATGATGCCTGTTTCTGATCCATAAAGGCTTCTACGTATGGATATTGACTGTAGGTCATAACACCTACGAAAATCTGGGCATCCAGAATTTCACCGGTATCTGGATCGATGATGTGCGCAGGATCACCTGCCCAGTCGACCTCAACCTGCTCCGCGGGCTTGCGGTTGATATGCATAGTGGCGCGGCGCTTCTGCTCATCCTGCTGGATGTAGTAGCAGAACTGAGAGTACATAAGTGGCTCTTCTTTGGAGAGACGGCATTCTTCAAGATACTCTGTCCAAAGGAGCTTCTTATTCACCCCGTTTCGAGTAAAGATCAAACCACTCGCCTTTCACTAAATCCATTTTTAGTGCATACTTGAGAAAAACAATAGATTTTTTCAAGGGAGGACTAAACACTATGGATCAGTGTACTCATGAAGTCCGTGCAGAGTACTGGAAGAAGATCATTCAGGCCTGTGGGCAAAGACCAGCAGGCCAGTCAGCCAAAAGCTGGATGGATGAGAATGGCATCTGCGAACAAAGCTATTATCACTGGCAGCGACGGTTCCGGAAACAGGCGTATGAAGAAATGAAGGGAAACTCTTCCGTTCCTGCCGTGACCGAGAAAACAGAACTGTCTTTTGTTGAAATTCCATGCCACACTTCTGCGGAAACAAATACATACATGGTTTCCGACAAACCTGTTGCAACGATTCGGACGGCAACGTTACAGATTGATATTTCCAATGAAATCTCGGATGCGCTCCTGAGCCGGATCATTCAGGAGGTGTCCCATGCTTGAAGATGCTGCTGGTATTCGCCGTGTTGTTCTTGCCTGCGGCACGGTTGATCTGAGAAAGGGCATTGATGGACTGGCAACGATTATAGGAGATAAGTATGGTCAAAATCCATTTGAGAAGGGAACGCTCTTTTTGTTTTGCGGGAAGCGTTCGATCGGTGCAAAGGGCTCTTGTGGATGGGAACAGGATTCCTGCTTCTATATAAACGCTTTGAAGCAGGACGGTTATCCTGGCCAAGAAACATACAGGAAGCCGCAGATCTTACCGAAGAGCAGTACAAGTATCTTATGATGGGTTTAAATCCCCTGGATCCCAAAATCAAAGATGTCGATCCGAAAAATATCTATTGAAACGTTTGTACAAAACAGAGAAAATATATTTTCTGTTTTGGTACTGAAAAGAACTGCTATCGTTTACAATGGATGACCGGATCAGAACAATTCATTCGTCTGCTATCAGGCAGGAACGATGCAATTGCACCTTGAAAACCCTATATTTCCAAAGGCTGACATACGAATTCTGATGACTTTCGTGGCAGGAAAAAATGACGAACTCGGCCTGAAGGCTGATTCGCATTTGTCACAGATTTCTGCTATACTACCGTTAGTAAGAAAGGCGGATATCATGTGCAAAAAATTCACTCCAGATGAACTGAACAAGATGGATCATAAAACTAAGGACGATGTCATCTACCAGATGCAGGACCGGCTTGACCGACTGGAACACAACTATGAAAACCTCGTAGAGCAGATCCGGCTGGCAAATCAGCAGCGCTTCGGCCGCCATACGGAAAAACTGGATGATATCGCAGGCCAGCTTTCTTTTTTTAATGAGGCAGAAGCGAATTATGATGGAACAGCCAAGGAACCGACTGTGGAAGAGGTCATTGATTCATCCAGAAAGGTACCGCGAAAGCCTAAGAAAAAAGGCCAGCGTGAAGAAGACCTGAAGGATTTTCCGCAGGAAGTAATCCTTCATGATATACCGGAACAGGAACTGAATGAGGCTTTCGGTGAAGAAAACTGGAAAAGTATGCCGGATGAGATTTTCTGGCAGCTTCGTTTCGAACCGGCCAAATGGACTGCTGAAAAACACATCATAAAAGTGTATGTTGGAACAGATGGTGCGCATCAGGATGAATTTCTTCGTGGTGATCACCCGGAAACGATGTTCAGGGGAAGCATTGCTACTCCTTCTCTTGAAGCCGCAATCATCAACGCCAAGTATGTAAACAGCAATCCGCTTGACCGCATTTCCAGAGACTTCCAGCAAACGGCCTGAATCTGTCCAAACAGACGATGTCGAACTGGACGGTGTGGACAGCTGAACGCTATTTATTGCCAGTGTGTGATCTCATGAGGAAACGTCAGCTGGAAGCACATGTAAATCAGAGTGATGAAACACCTGTAGATGTAATTCATGACGGCAGACCTGCAGGCAGTAAAAGCTATATGTGGGTTCACATCACTGGAGAGTTAAGTCCTGTGCCGCCAATCATTGTGTATGAATACCAGAAGACACGACACAGCGATCATCCGAAAGCGTATTATAAGGACTTTGACGGTGTTCTTGTGACTGATGGCCTGGAACAGTATCATAAGCTGGAGCGGGATCTTGCTGGTGTGAAGAATGCGAATTGCATGGCTCACGCAAGGCGCCACTTCGCAAATGCGATTAAGGCAATTGGAAAAAGTAATCCAGAAGCGGTCGAGGCGTCTGTTGCGTATAAAGCACTGGTACGAATTGGTGCCATTTATGACCTGGAAGGAGCTTTAAAGGAACTGACTCCAGAAGAACGCTTAAATGAGCGGCAGGCTTCCATCAAGCCTCTGGTTGAAGAATTCTTTGCCTGGCTCCGAAAGATACAGGCGGACCGGTCGGTGCTTCCAAAGAGTGAAACCGCCAAAGGCATCAACTATTGCCTGAATCAGGAAGCATATCTGAAAGTATTCCTGTCAGATGGAGAAGTACCGATTGATAACCTGGCCAGCGAACGTGCGCTGAGAACTTTCACGATTGGCCGTAAAAACTGGATGACCATCAATACGGTACGAGGAGCTGATGCCAGTGCAATCATTTACAGTGTTACGGAGACCGCCCGGGCGAATGGCCTGAATGTCTACTATTACATGAAACATTTGTTGACAGAGCTGACACGGGTTGTTCGTGCCGATGGAAGTATAGACGAAAAAGAGTTAGAACCACTTATGCCATGGTCGAAAGACCTTCCGGCTGAGTGTTACAAGCGCCGCAAATAGCGGCGCTGTATTTGGCGTGGAGCGAAGGATTTGACCTTTACTGATAATTAGCATAAAATAGCATTGGCTCAGTCTCCGTGAGGGTGGCTCTCATCCTCCGTGGGACTGGCTCAGTTTGACCGTGCAAGTGGTTCACTCGGAACGGAATATACAATAAGCGACATCTATACAGCGAAAATGTAAAATGATATACTGAAGACAAGGTAGGATCGGTGTGGAAAATGTTATAGGAGGTGCCGGAATGCCGAAGAAGAAAAAAATACAGAGAAAAAGTATAGATAAAACCAAGACAATTCCGAAGCCAAAAGCGAGTATTGAGGAATTACAGGAGTCAAGAAATGGCGGTCAGATTGCATTGAGGGGATATTCTTACCAGTTCTTGTATTCGTGCTATTTGATGCTGTCATGTAAAGATGAGAATGCAGTCTTTAATTTGGAAGGTATTGAAGATATTGACAAAATTGTGAGTACGAGTGATGAACAGAAGACAATGCATATTCAATTGAAATATTCTGAGAATAAGCAGGATGCTTCTTTTATGAAAAGTGTGTTGAAAAATTTTTTAGAAGCCTATTTACTTGATAAAAATAGAGCATTCAAAGTAGTGTATGATTTTTCAGTTGCAAAAGGGCATCTGAGTAAGCTAGTGAATAATATATTGGATTCAGACGAATTACAATATTGGAAAGCCACAGTTGATGAGATAAAAAATGAAAATCCTCAGTGGAATTGGAATCAGCTTGATTTTGATGATTTCATTTCGAAGGTATCGTATGAAAACATAAAAAAAGCAGTATTGGCAGAACGTGTTGAGATGGCCCTGATTGAAAATTATGATATTACAACAGACAATATCAAACTGTTTGCCAATAGCATCAAAATGTTTTGTTTTGAGAAGATGGAGACAAGAAGTGCCGTATCATTAAATGATTTAAAACATCAAATTGAACTGGTTAAATTCGATATAAGTAAGGGAGCAGAAAATCCGGCTCATGGCTGGATAGAAAAAGTAAATTTTAATGAATTAACTGATCAAGAATCCAGTTATTATGAAGGTAAAAAAGCGACACCGATGGATATCGTGAAGGGGCTGCCTGTATCACGAGTTTTACTTGAAAAGGATATACGAACATCAGTAAACAATTATATGGTGACGGTTATAAAGTCGTCAAGTGGCCAGGGAAAAACAACCTTAGCATTGAAAACACAATATGGCCTGCAAAAGGAATACACACCGTATCAGCTTATTAATTGCAGTGATAGAGGAACGCTGAGACATATTGTGGAATATTTTCATGCCAGGATCAGACTGGGTGAAAAACCATTGATTTTAATAGATAATCTGGATGCGCATTTGAGTGAGTGGAATCAATTGGTTCAGTTAATGCAATCTGATGTGAAATATAATTATAAAATTCTTATTACTTCACGAGAAAACGACTGGTATAATTATGCAGGTGATTTAAGTAATATACATTCCATGAATATCATAAAGCCAATGCTTTCTAAAGAAGAAGCGGCTGCTATTTTTAACACCTTGCAGCAGGCAGGACATATACATCCAAAGATAAAGGATTGGAAACATGCATGGAACCAGATAGCGGACAAAAAATTGCTGATAGAATATGTGTATCTGTTAACGCATGGTGAAATGATTGTCGAACGTATTTCATCACAAATGTATGAAATAGGAAGAAATGAGACCGGAAGCATTAAGTTCGAATTATTAAGACAGGTTTGTTTTGCGGATGTATGCGGTATTCGATTATCGACAAAAAAGCTGTTGCGAAGTTTAGCTCCGAGAACGGTTTATGATATTGGACAAATCTTAAAAAGTATGTCAGATGAATTTTTGGTTCATATAAGCCGAGATGGGGATTATATTGAAGGATTACATCCGGTTCGCTCACGGCATATTGTAGAATATTTACATGAGTATTATCCATTGGAGGAAACGGCTTACAACATTACAAAGCTGGCCGATTTACAGGACTTTTCTGTACTTTTTTCTCATTATCCTGAATTTTCGTTTGATAAGGAAAGTTTTTATTCGGATGTGGTTAATGAATGGTGGAACCTTGAAGATTTAAAATGTTTTGTGTCAGCAATCAGGGGAACTTTTTCAGGCTGTGTTATGCAATATTTTAGAAATAATGAAGAATTATTCAATGAAGCGAATAATCAAGGTGGTTTATTTGTAATTGCCACAGAAGTGTGTCCATTTGCTCAGTTTCGGGAAATAGATGAGTCAGTTCAGCCTTTGGAACAAATGAGAGAAGTAATGCCGAATAATGAGAATATCCAATATTTGTTAAATCTGAAAGATAGTATTCCTGCAATTGATATGACGCAAACAGATATATATATTTTAAGTATGCGATTGTTTAAGCGGTTAAAGGATGTGAATACGAAAAATGTGTCCGACCTGGACGCATATGCAATGATAGCAGATTGGCTGTATAATATGGATGCTTCTATGAATTGGCTTCGAATATCAATCTGACAGATTTGTGGACACGTATAGAGAAATATTCGATAGATACAATTTCTTTATTAATGTATACAGCTTATTGCGGAGACAGGGATATATATAGCTTATTTGTATCCGAAAATCTTGAAATGATTTTGAGCTATCTTAAGCGAACCACGTTTTCACATAAATTATATGTAGATGAAACCGAGACGGCTATTCATGTTGAATATGTATTGAGAGCAAGTGAATTGCAGAATGGAAATCAGGAAAGTGTTTCACGATTAAATTATATTTGCAGGACATTGCCGATTTATGAGACCTATTGCTCGGACGCAATTATGCCGAAATATGACATGCTACAGCCATATAGGATGCCGGATGATGCACATAAAGAAATGCCGCGAAGAAATTTGGTAATAGCTTTTCATAAAGAATTTACGTCTTTATGGATAAAAACAATTCAGAGTAATAATGAATTTGATTCAGTTTCGGAATGGATTGAATATTGGTTTCAGGTTCGAAAATGTATGTATGAGTGCCTGGATAAAATAGGGGCATACATGTATAAAGCTTTGGCGGGAAAGAGGACCGGCAGTACCGGAACTGAATTTGACAAAACAAGAAAAAAGATGGATAGGATGTTGTGCAGTACGTTATCATATCCAAAAGAACATCGACCATTCGAAGAAGAAGTAGAGGTGCCGAAAAAGTTTTTAGAAGTTAAACAAGCTTATTTTAATAGCATGCAGAATTTCTGAGACAGGTTGCCGGTTTGATTCAAAGAGATGAAAATGATGTTAGATTGGCTTTGTATAATTTGAAACAAGCTAAGGCAGGACTGCCAAAGATGCATAAGTTTTTTGATGGTATGGAGTTAGACGAAGAGATGGCTTCGAAACATACAAATCTATGCAGGCAGGAGTCTCAAAAAATATTGGAAATTTATATGTGTTGTCAGTACTTTTTGCAGCATGACGCTTCTCCGTTATTTGACAAGTATCAAATAAGAAATTGGTATAGGGATGTCTGCACAAAAGAAATTGAAGATGTGAATGTCGCATTGGATGCAATGCAGCAGGAGTATGACGCTGTTTTTCCTGATCAAGCCTATGAAGAGGCGGTATTTAAACATTATCCGATAATTCTTAGGTCATTTGATATGACAAGTGAAGAGGTTATGCAGGATTTTGTGTTAAGAACGATAGCATTTGCTGAGACGTCATTTGATTACATGTTGGTTTTGCAATGTGATGAAAATGGAGCCATTCTTCAACATGCGATTAAGTTTCCAAAACGATTTTTTAAGGCGATACAGGAAGCACTTGTTTCTGGTGAGGAGATTACAGATACTTCACTCTTGACACCATATCCGATAGACGTAACTGAAGATATGCTTGAATGTTTTAGTGGAGATTGGAAAATCAAACGTCAGACGGATAATCCATATGTTCACTATCTAAGGGATATAGCAGAAGAATTATGGGTGTATTCCAAGCTTCGTGAACTGTTGTGTACAGAAGAAGATAGAGAATATTGCAGATGTGAATTAAAGAAAGTTGCGGAAAGAATTGCAATAATGAAAAAAGAAATTCATCTTCATTTGGATGAAGAAGTTGCGAACCAAATAGATGAGATGTGTAATCATGTATATGAAGGAAATTGCTTTGATAACATAAGGCTTAATGAATTTGTTCAAAATCTTCAATATATAGTGGTATAAATTTTTTCTAGTGTAAATGTCAATATAAAAATGTTCAAAAAATGGAAAATAAAGAATGTTTGTGATTCCTCATCTTGTCCAAATTCTAGTGTGCTTGAATGGTGTAAGTATGTCAGGCAGCATCTGGGGGATTTTGCGGCACTTATTATTGCGGCACTGATACCTTGGAATTCTGAGCCATTCATGTGTTTCGTCTTAGTATCTTATGATACGGCTGCAGTAATCACGGAAGATAAGACTGCCTTTCTGACATATGGGTCAAAGAAATTCACTGCGCTCTGATAAAAATATATTGTCCTTTTCTCTTAATAAGGACAGTATAATGTTCTATGAATGGACAATCAAGAGGGCAGGTGATGGACAAGATAAGGAATCATAAAGAACTAGACATTAGATGATATCGAAGTATGTTTGGTACAGAGGTGAACAGTATGATTAGTGTTTTTACAAAAATTATTGATCTAATATTTTTAAATACAAGGTATTATATTCCCATACTGTTATTTATGTTAGCGGTAATGGGAACTTATAAATGCTATAAAGTGTATAAATTACCGAAGTATATTTTATATTCTATGATCTGTATATGTGTTGATGTATTTGTCACTTATGTACTTTACAATGTGATAAAAAGCAGGATAATACTCTTTGTGATGGCTATCATATTAGTTGGTATAATACTATATGCAATATGGCATTACATCAGTATTTCACATACCTTAAGGCGAGTAATAAATTTTTCTGACGAGGAGAGATTTGATGCGAACTTTGTCGAGGCATGGAATTTGACATACGATTTGAAGACATCTGTTATGACTAAAAAGCAGTTGGATAAATACAACAGGTACAGGATTTTTTTACGTGCGAAATTAGGCTGTTTTCATGCTAATGAGCAGGAATTACAAATTTACGAAAATGGGGACAGATGTCAAAAGGCATTTTATCATTTTATTCGTTTTATTCAATATTTGGCAATGGGAGAAGTACAGAAAGCATATGACAATATTAAAGAGGCTGAAGCATTATCCAACGGTGATATAGATAAGGTGCTTAGAAGTCAGATATTGATTAATCGTGGAGTGGCATATGTGCAACTTGGTATGTATCAGGATGCGGATGATGCATTTATTCGTGCAATCAGCTATTGTCAAAAGCATAATATAAAGAGTTCGTATTTATGGAATGTTCTTTATAGCGATTATATTTTTAACAAAACACGTCTGAATCCGGATATTTCGATGGAAGAGATGGATGAAATTTTAGAACAATATAAAGAGTATATTGATTGTAAAAATATAGTTGAGTATATAAATTTATTCAATACAAGGCTTGAATTGCTTCGACAAATGAAAGCTGATAGGAAGAAATTGAATGATGTAGTTCACAGTGTGTTTGATTACGTACAGAACAGTAACATTCCAAAGTTAAATAGATGTGTATTTGAAGCAACGACAGCAAGGATTATTTGGGCGTCAGCGTTAAATCCGACATATATTCTTGAGGCATTATCTAGAGATGTTGATTTACTTTCTAAACTACCGATGCCTGTCAGATATGACAGCTATAAGAATATAGAGCTGTTATTTAAGGATTTACATGGTAACATTGTGGAAAGATATACCTCTCTAAAGGACAGAGCCGTGGAATATATGCAAAATGAGGCTGAAAGAGATTTAGAGGGATATCGAAGGTCGTTGCCAGCAGAGGCTGTTTATCAACGATATTTTTGCTTTTACGAACTGGCTGGTATTCAAAAAAGAAACAAGCAAAATTATAAGTGGTCTGTTGTTGAAGAGTACTTAAAAAATGCAAGTGCTCTTTATCATGAGAATGGTTTACTTATAGATGAAATCATGACAAAACTCGCTTTAGTTGACGAGGCATCAGATGTTATAAATTGTGACGAGCATTTGCAATTTACCAGAAAAGACGAGATGTTTCGGACACTTGATGAGGTTGAGGCTATGTTGCCTAAGCTCGAGCAACATCCAGTAATCAATGAAATCGCCCTCAGAATCAGTTTTTATAGTGTTGCTTTGAACGATTATTTGCGCTGTAAGAATTATTATGAACTATATAGGAAGTCATCTGATCAGGTGTCAATTGATCATTATGCTCCTTGGGTACATAAATACCATATGGATGTTATATTCTGTGTCAGAATTCTCTACATAGTTGATAGTATCAACAAAATAATTGATCATATTGATGATTTTGATTTAAGCCCTTTAGCCAGAGAGTGGTTTGCTGGATTTGGCAAAATAGGTGGTGATGTAATTCATCTTGTGATTGGCTTACTTATTGGATTTGACAATGCTGTTTCGTTAAAAGAATGCTTACTGTTGGATGAAGCAAACAGAATTGTAGATAATTATGAGTGGATGAATTTTCCAGAGTTTGGTCTGGAAATCGATGTTCAAAATACTGATGTTATATTTTTCCATCCTGGTCAGCACCCATTAGAAAATGAAAAGGTTAAGAAGTGCATTTTTGAGACGGTTATTGAGCTGGATAAATTTAGCGTTGAACAGCAGAGCGCATTGCGGGAGGTTTGCAAAATCATTACAGAGAATATGGTTTCGGAGGCTCCTACGATTGATGAACTGAAAGCAGCATTTAATAGTGTAATGCTTCCTAAGACCATAATTTAGGACGTTAAGATATTTGTAATAGCAACCATATCTTTATTGTGGCAATGAAATAAGCAGTTGCCGGACAAAAATGAGAGCTGAATTTGGACAAGATAAGGAATCATAAATATTGTATTTTGCATGGCATTCCGCTATACTAGTATTAAGTATAGCGGATTATTTTTTGGAGGCTTTTATGGCAAATACGTTGAAGTTACCTGTTGGAATTGAAAATTTTGAGGAAATTCGTAAACTGGGTTTCTATTATATTGACAAGACAAGGCTTATAGAGCAGCTTTTACAGGGCTGGGGTAAGGTGACTCTTTTTACACGCCCTAGGCGTTTCGGCAAGACTCTCAATATGAGTATGCTAAAAAGCTTTTTTGAGATAGGCACAGGTAAGACCTTGTTTGATGGCTTATATATTTCAGGCAATAAAGAGCTTTGTGATGAGTATATGGGTAAGTATCCTGTCATATTTCTTTCATTCAAGGGTGTGGAGGGATTGACGTATGACGAGGCTTTTGATGCTCTTGTAAGAGTTATTGGCAAAGAAATAAGCAGAGTCTCTTTTCTGGCTGACAGTGATAAGCTTACGATGCTTGAGAGAGAACAGTATAAGGGATTGACTATTATAGAGGACGGCAGTTTTGTTTTTAGTAAAGATAAGCTTATATCGTCATTACAGCTTCTTTCACAGCTGTTGTATAAGCACTATGGTCAGAAAGTGGTTATTCTCATAGATGAGTATGATGTTCCGCTCGACAAGGCTTTTCAGAATGGCTACTACAAGGAGATGGTTTCTCTCATCAGGGGGCTTTTCGGGCAGGCTCTTAAGACCAATGAGTTTTTACAGTTTGCGGTGCTCACTGGCTGTCTTCGTGTGTCAAAGGAGAGCATTTTTACAGGGCTCAATAATTTTGAAATCAATTCTATTGTGGATATCGACCATGATGAGCAGTTTGGATTCACTGATGATGAGGTCATGAAGCTTCTTTCAGACTATGACAGGAGCGAGAGATATCATGATGCAAAGGAATGGTATGATGGCTATCATTTTGGTAATGCAGATATATATTGTCCATGGGATGTGATAAATTTTGCCAAGAAGCTTGTTTCAGACCCGTCAGCCAGACCTAGCGCGTTCTGGATTAACAGCAGTGGCAATGATATGGTGAAGCGCTTTGTGGACAAGGCTGACCAGACCACAAGGGATGAGATTGAGAAGCTTGTGGCAGGCGGATTTGTGGAGAAGCAGCTTCGGCTTGATCTGACATATGATGAGATTGACAGTACGATTGACAATCTGTGGAGTGTGCTCTTTACTACAGGCTATCTCACCAAAATCGGAGAGGTCAAGGTGCCTGACAGTGAGAGCTATGCTTATAAGCTTGTGATTCCTAATAAAGAGGTGCGTGAGGTGTTTATTCTCCAAATTCAGGAGTGGTTCAAGGCTGTTGTCGCAAAAGATGATGATACTATGAAGCTTTTATCAAGGGCAATTCTGGATAAAGATGAGAAACAGATTGCCAGGCAGCTCAATATCGTTATGAGCCGCATGATTAGCATACTCGATACCAAGGCGCCTGATGCTATGAAGGAGAATTTCTATCATGGCTTACTTCTTGGTCTGCTTCGCGGAAGCAATCCGGACTGGCTGATTAAGTCCAATCGTGAGTCGGGAGATGGCTTTAGTGATATTTTGATTGAGCCTGAGGATCCGGATGCGGGCATCGTTATAGAGGTGAAGTATGCTAAGGCGATGAAGGAGCTTGACGCAGCGTGCGAGGCTGCTATGGCTCAGATTAAGAATAAGCGCTATGATGAGGCTCTGCAGGATGAGGGCCGGTGTGATATTTTAGCCTATGGCATTGCTTTTTGCAGGAAGCGGTGCAGGGTGGTTGGTGAGAAGCTGTAATTTATTTTTACTTTATACCAGAGGATGGTATAGCAGATTATTTTGGGAGGCATTTCTATGAAGCTTAAAACAGGGCAAAAGTGCGCATTTGGATTTGGTGCATTTGGAAAAGATATTGTGTATATGCTTATTTCATCGTATTTGCTCTACTACTACAATGTAGTGCTTGGGATGAGCAGTGTGTTTATCGGTACGGTGATGATGGCGGCCAGAATTTTTGATGCATTCAATGACCCGGTGATGGTATTATCGTAGCAAAGACGCGTACTGGGTGGGGCAGGTTCAGGCCTTGGATTTTTACCGGCACGGTGCTCAATGCCGTGACCATATATGCTTTATATGCCACTCCTGAGTCTATGGGTGATTCAGCGCAGAGAGTGTGGCTTACCGTGTTTTACTTTGCATGGGGCATCACATATACGCTTATGGATATTCCGTTCTGGTCTATGATTCCTGCAATCACTGAGCCGGGCAGCGACAGGGAGCAGCTTACATCGCTTGCGAGGACATGCTCTGGCATTGGAGATGCTATCCCTACGGTGCTCACGATGACAGTGGTGCCGATTCTTGGTGCAGGAAGCTCTATGGCTGACTACAGGATTGGATTTAAGTGGTGGGCACTTATTATAGCGGTGGTATTTGTGATTTCTGAGCTTGTATGCGTGGCATGTGTGCCTGAAAGACCGGTTGCCTGTGATGAGAAGCCGGGAAAGATATCTGATATGTTTAAAGCTTTATTTAAGAATGATCAGGCCATGACTGTTGTGGTATCAATCATTCTCGTGTATACCTCGCTTAATATCTGTGGCAATCTAGTGCTTTATTTCTTCCGGTTTGATGTGGGAAACGAGGGCGCATATTCTATATTTGCTGCAGTTGCTTTTGCAGCACAGGTGCTTGTCATGATGGTTATACCGCTGTTTCGCAAGAGATTCAGCAAAAGCCAGCTTTTTATATCAGGATTTATTATTCAGATAGCAGGCTTTGCGGTGATACTTATCATGGCATTTGCAAAGCTCTACACGCCGCAGAGCTGGTACATACTCTGCCTGCCGGGTATTTTGATTTATCTGGGCTATGGTATGCTCAATGTTATCATGACTATATTTCTTTCAGATTCTGTTGATTATGGTGAGGTAATGAATGGCACGAGAGAGGAGTCGGTCATTTTCTCAATGCAGACATTTACGGTAAAGCTCGCATCCGGCGTTGCGGTATTTCTGGCTGGGCTGGTGGTTGACTGGATACATCTGGATACCGAGGCTGCGGTACAGACACAGGATACACTTGATGCTCTTCGCATGTGGATGACGATTCCGTCTGTTATCCTGCTCATCGTGGGCATATTTGTATTTAAGAGGTTTTATAAGCTGGATGATACAAGGATGGAAGAAATTAAATCCAAGCTAAATTAAAAACTGCTGTCTGATTGATAAAAGAAGGTCGAAAATACAGTGAAAAAACGAATAATTAATTATAGACTTAAGATTGACAATCTGCTTGCCAATCCTGATAAGATATCAAAAGAAGAGTGGAAGAAAATACTGCAGGAACACCTGACACAAATAGCCTTCTTCCAGCATGAGCGCCTCGTGCACCTCATAGTGACAGTAACCTTTGCCATACTCACCATGATGTCAATAATCGCATCCATCATGATAAGCAACCCAATGCTTCTTGTACTTACACTGTTATTCCTAGTGCTGTTGGTGCCATATATCATGCACTACTATACACTGGAAAATGAAGTGCAGAAGATGTATACCCAGTATGATGAGATTTTGAAGCATCTGTCCTAGCTAGCATATAAGCGAGTGCAACGAGCAACATATGCACATATAAAAGTAGAAGTTATCAAAGACAGAACCCGGCGCAGCGGGGCTTTTGCCCTTGACCGCATATACGAAGCTGCTTAGAGTCTGTAGAATTGCATACGAAAACCAACAACGCCCATGCATGGACGCATGGGCGAGGTGTTATGCGCCATGGAGCGAACGGATACGGATTCTTGCTGCGCCCAGGTTGTTTACCTCGTCGATCTTCAGGCAGGTGTATATCTTGCCTGAGCCTGTCAGGATATCGTTTACTATTACAGTGGGGTCAGGCACCATTAAATTTTTATTAAATTAATGAAGAAAATTTTTTGATATAAAAATTTTGTTAAATAGTGGATTTTTTTATAGAAAATAGCATAAGATAATAGCAACAGGACTCCCCGCACCTCTCACATATGTGATGTGTCCCATGGGGAGACATTTTTATTTTTGGGGAGAAAATGATTGAATAATACAGATAAAGCCGAAGAATATCATGTAAGGAATGGTGACCATGAGAAAACAATAATTATGAAGTTACCGAAAACTTATGAGGAACAGGTGAATATTCTTGTGCCCCCTACGAAGGATATGTTTCTGAATCCTCATCATCAGGAGTTACAATGTCATCAAGAACTCCCGATATGGTTTCCTCATTATAGTGCTTGAATGGTGTAAGTATGTCGGGTAGCATCCAGTGGATTCTGCGACACTTATCATTGCTGTACTGCTGCCTTGGAATTCTGAGCCATTCATGTGCTCCGTTATTGTATCTTACAATGCGGCTGCAGTAATCACGGAAAATAAGACTGCCTTTCTGACATATGGGACAAAGAAATTCACTGCTCACTGCTCTCTGATAAAAATATGTTGTCCTTTTCTTGTAAAACCTGTTACAATATACATGGTGTTTACCAAGGTTCCGGAAGCCAATCTTGCAGGAGGGGCTCCGGAGTCTTTCCTTTTCTCTTAATAATGATAGTACAATGGTCTATGGCTGGACAATCAAGAGGTCAAGTGATGGACAAAATAAGGAATCATAAACAGTATTGTGCAGCGATGAAGGCAAGAAAGCGTCTGTAAAACTGGATGTAATTGTGATATACTGGGAGCGGAAGCTCCCATGCTGCTCTGATAATCACATACCTCTACGTGGTGAGCAGCAGGTAACGATCTAAGGATCAGGAATTCGATGATCGGCGAAGATGTGAAGATTGAGCGATTGACCTCATAGGAGGTACGATATGGATACTTTAGAAGAACTGAAATATTACTGTGATGAACCACAACCTGTGGGAGCACTGATGCTCACTGGTGAGTGGGGATGTGGAAAAACATATTTATTAAATAATAGCTTATCGAATGTGCTAAAGGATAAATGTGTGTTTTTGCGTGTGAGTCTATTTGGCATGTCGTCGATAGAAGAGGTAAAGAAAGAAGTAAAGCAATGTTGGATTAGAACAGTAGCTGAATTAAATACTCCAGCTTCTGGATGGGTTGAAAAGGTTCAAAAGTATACTGGAGTTTTTAAGACAGTCGCGGATAAAGGTGCTGAACACCTTCCAGAGCCTTGGAAAAGCATTGTGAGTGGAGCATTATCTTTTAATGTTATTGATTTCGTAAAAGTCGAACCTAAAATGGGAGATAAAAAAGTAATCTTGATATTTGATGATTTGGAACGTACTGATATTCCAACGGCTGATTTATTAGGCTGTATCAACGATTATTGTGAAAATCTTCATATTAATACAATCGTAGTGGCAAATGAGGAAAAAATACAGTCAAGTGAAAAAGATAAAATTAAGTATAGTGAAATAAAGGAAAAAATTATTCAAAGAACTATACATTATGTGCCGGATTACTCTTCAGTGGTTTCTAATGTAATTGATAGTATAGAGTGTAAGGATGATGATGCGGTTTCTCAAGAATACAAAGCACTTCTTACAAAATATAAGGAAATTATTAGTTCTATTTTTTCAGGTGCATCAGTAGAAGGAATACCACTGGAACAGTTGATCTCAAAGAAATATTCTGGAAATTCAAGGGAAGAACTTGAAAGTGAAAAAAACAAAATTCAGGAGTTACTTAAACATAGACCGCATAACATCCGAAGCCTTAAATGTGCAATTCAAGATTTTAAAAGAATATATATATTACTTAATGAAAAGCATATTGATAATAGAGAAAAATGGCTTTTTACATATCTTTCATATGTATTGTGTTTCCGGGCGGGATTGGTTCAAGAAAGTGAGCGATATGGAACACTTTTTCTGATGAAAAGGTGTCTATACTTTACCCTGGATTTTATGATGATAAATATATTACAGGTGGAATTAAGCAATGGATTAGGCATGGAGAGTGGGCGAAAGATACTCTTGATGCAGAATTTGATTATGTCATAAATAGAGACAAGGCTAATACCCCGGAAGAAAAAGTGCGAATGAAGAGACTTTTAGATTTAGATGAAGTTGATATAAGGGACGGATACCCAATACTTTTGGAAGAAGCATATACTGGCACATTGGAGTTAAATGATTATGTGAATTTGCTGTACAATAGTTGTTGGGCTAGAAAGTATAATATTCAGCTTCCAGGCATTAAGTGGGAAAAAATTAGCGATGGAATTCATAAGCGGATTGAGAAAATGATTCATTCCGGAGAAGAGCAACCACGCCACAATATGATTATTAGTGATGACAATAAGGATTTATTTTTGCCGGAAGAATGGAATACATATAAAATAATTAAGGAATTTTGGAGTTCAAACAGATTGATGTTTGAAAAGAACAAAGCTCTTTATGTGAACTTGATGAAGAAAGAACCATTGAATGCACTGGCTCAAACGCAGAATAAGCGATTTGATATGTTTGATGTCGAGATGGCCGAGGTCACAGCGGATGGGTTCGAAAAGGTGACAAATGCAGAAAAAAGTAGCTTTGTAGATTACTTTAAGAGAATGTGGCAGGTTAATATATGCGCCCAGGACTATAATATTAAGTTGTCAGAAGATGGATTTCAAACCTTAAAACGGCGTATATTGCAGATTTTGGATAAATGCCGAGTTGAATCTTTAACAATATCTGAGGTGCATGCAAATAGTTTTCTTGAAGTAATCAATAATTTGATTGTTGAACAGAAGCAAAAGCTACAAGAAATTCAAAATAAAGAGGAATGACAGTGAAATGGAGCTGATCAAATGACAAGAGTTTATTTCGTGCGTCACGCACAGCCGGAACATGATAATTAAATTGGTAATTAAATTGGTGCCTGACACCACTGTGGTCAAAATAGCGTCAACTTAAGGAACAAGTCTTAAGTTGATGCAAGATAAAGTTATCAAATAGAAGTTAAAAAACAAAGCAATTCAGAAAATGACGCACTTTAACAAGGACTCCGTGAAAGTCCTATTAATTAGTATAATTTTATTTCAATCAAAAAGAAACTTTTTGATTGTTAAAGTGTGTTCGTTCCTTTGCTTTATTCTTTTTTCGTTTGAAAGTACGGCCTGGCATTATTTGAGACCTGTTACGGACAGCTTCTGAATAAAGTCTGTTAATTTCGTCGATAGTACTGATGGTACACAGTATTTTTGGAAGAAGTCTTTTCATGAAACCTATAATAAAAGCACGATTTGCTTGATTTTTTATAAGTGATGATAGATTTGAAGTAGCATATTAATATAGAATTCCTGAAATACAGAGGTTGTAGTAGCACCGGAAAACTCTTCAATTGCAAGTCTACTTTTTAATTCTTTGTATTTCAATTCTACAGGCCAGCGATAAAAGTATAGTTCTTGAAACATTGACTGGGTAATTGTCGAGTCAAACAGATTTGTTGCAAGATATTCCTTAGTTCCATTATCAAGAATGACTTCAATAACACGTATTTTAATATCCTTTGTGCCCTTTTTTTCATCGCCTGGAAGAACAGTAATAATGTCACTAGAACATTTTAGTACGTCCTATATTATGATGAAATAGTGGCTTTATAATAATCTATAACATTTACAAATGGAATGACGATTTTTCCATTGTTAAAAATTGACGAAGAAAGAGATTCTATTTTGCCTCGAGCTATGCCAATAAGTGCAGATGCTCCATTTATAGCAACTAACTGTTTGAAGTCTTCCTCTGATATTTTACCTTTTGAAAGAAATGCTCCGGTAATGGTAAAATGTATATTACAATTATCATTATCAGATTGATTTATAATTATATCGAAGTCAATTGTCATTTGTGAAAATATTTCTTTTGTTTTTTCAATGTTTTGGAATTGAGGTTCATTTATAGTCATTCCAAAGCTGCGTTGGGCATCATTTTCTATATCGACAATGGTGTTGTCTACGGTAAGTTTTGCAACGGAAGCACCTAGTAATTCGATTCCTGTAGCTATTAAATTCAGTTCCATTATGCAATAGCCTCCTTATCTTTTATGTATTTAACCCAATTATTTTGCTTGTTATTTTGAGTGGATTCGCTATTCCATTTTAGAACAGTATAATTTTGCTTGCCAATAACGGGGGTTAAATCAAGTTGAAGATGCAGATTAAGCTTTTGACAAATTTCATTTAGAGTTTTTATTGTGAAATTGTATTCTCTGCTTTCCCAACGTGATACCATACCTTGTGATACATTCATATATGCTGCAAATTCTTTTTGTGTCATATTTAATTCTAGGCGGCGCCTTTCGATTTTTGCTGCTATGGCTGGAATTATGAAATCGATGGCTACCAAAACAACTAAAACAATCGGCAACTTCTGGCACTATTTAGTGATCAGCTGTACACGTATCCTTTTCCCGATGTCTCTGATCGTAGGTTTTATTTTGATCCTGGAGGGTACACCAATGGGCTTCGAGTCTAAAATGACAATCCCGACATTGGAAGGATCTGAACAAATTGTTTCACAAGGACCTACAGCAGCAATTGTTCCGATTAAACAGTTAGGTACGAATGGTGGTGGTTATTTCGGAGTAAACTCTTCTCACCCTTTGGAAAACCCGACTTATCTGACCAATATTATAGAATGCTGGTCTATTCTAATCATTCCAATGGCATTGGTATTTGCTTTGGGATTTTATTTGAAACGTAAAAAGTTAGGTTATGTGATCTACGGCGTGATGCTGTTTGCTTATCTTTTGGGAGTATTCTGTAACGTTCACTATGAGATGGCAGGTAATCCGAAAATTGACGAGATGGGTATTGACCAGTCTTGCGGTGCTATGGAAGGTAAGGAAACCCGTCTGGGTCCGGGTGCAACCGCTTTGTGGTCTGTGACTACGACTGTCACTTCTAATGGCTCCGTTAACGGTATGCACGACAGTACAATGCCTCTTTCCGGTATGGTCGAGATGTTGAACATGCAGATCAATACATGGTTCGGTGGTGTCGGTGTAGGTTTCATGAACTACTATGCATTCCTGATCATTGCCGTATTCATCAGCGGTTTGATGGTCGGACGTACACCGGAATTTCTTGGTAAGAAGGTTGAGGCTCGGGAAATGAAGATCGCTACGATCGTATCATTAGCTCACCCGTTCGTTATCTTGATCTTTACCGCAATTTCCAGCTATGTGTGGGTATATTGTCCGGGCTTTGTTGAGAGTGAAGGCGGTTGGTTAAACAACCCCGGTTTCCATGGTTTCAGTGAAATGCTATATGAATATACCTCTTCTTCCGCTAACAACGGTTCCGGTTTCGAAGGATTAGGTGACAACACCTATTTTTGGAACTATACTTGCGGTTTGGCGTTGATCATTTCACGTTATTTACCAATTGTCGGACAGGTTGCTATCGCAGGTCTATTGGCAAACAAGAAATATACTCCAGAAAGTGCGGGTACATTGAAGACCGATACCGTTACATTCGGTGTGATGACATTCTGCGTAATCGTGATCGTAGCCGCATTGTCATTCTTCCCTGCACAAACATTAGGCCCGATCGCTGAATATTTTAGTATTTACTAATTGACAGATTAAGAAGATGAGAAATAACAAAGCTGCTTCTTTATTTCCAAAGGAGCTCGTTATAGAAAGTTTGAAGCAATCATTCGTTAAGTTAAATCCGCGGGTGATGTTCCGTAACCCGATCATGTTTATCGTAGAGGTGGTGACATTCGTTATGTTGTTCGTTACTATATGGCAGTAGCCACAGGCGATACGACGCAAGGATCTTTCGGTTACAACATGTTAGTATTTATTGTATTGTTCGCAACGCTGCTTTTCGCAAATTCGCAGAGGCGATTGCAGAAGCACGTGGTAAAGCACAGGCCGACAGTTTGCGTAAGACTCGTGAAGAGACTCCGGCTCGTTTGTGTGTCGGTAATAAGATCGAGACTGTCAGTTCTTCTCAGTTGAAGAAAGGCGACATCTTTATTTGTGAAGCCGGCGATACGATTCCTTCCGATGGTGAGATCATCGAAGGCCTGGCTTCTATCGACGAAAGCGCTATTACGGGTGAATCTGCTCCGGTGATCCGTGAAGCAGGCGGTGACAAGAGTTCGGTTACTGGTGGTACGAAAGTATTGTCAGATCAGATTAGAGTAAAAGTCACAACTGAACCGGGTGAAAGTTTCTTGGACAAGATGATTGCTTTGGTAGAAGGTGCTTCACGCCAAAAGACTCCGAACGAAAATTGCCTTGACAATCCTACTGGCAGGTTTTACACTGGTATTCGTTGTTGTTTGCGGTACTTTGAAACCGTTTGCTGATTATTCTAACACGACGATTACGATCGCGGCCTTTATCTCTTTGTTCGTTTGTTTGTATTCCGACTACGGATTGGTGGTTTGTTCGTCAGCTATCGGTATTGCAGGTATGGATCGTGCGTTGTCTGCTAATGTAATCACCAAATCCGGTAAGGCGGTTGAAACGGCTGGTGATATTGATACTTTACTACTCGACAAGACCGGTACAATCACGATTGGTAATCGCAAAGCAACCCAGTTCTATCCAGTATCTGGCATTGATGAACACTCTTTTGCACAGGCTTGTTTGCTGTCCTCTCTTTCTGACGATACGCCTGAAGGTAAGTCAATCGTAGAACTGGGACGTGAAAAAGGTGTACGTGTACATGATCTGAATACATCCGGATCAAAGATGATCAAGTTTACGGCAGAAACTAAATGTTCAGGGGTGGATTTGGCAAACGGTACTCGCATCCGTAAAGGAGCTTTTGATGCTATTCGTAAGATGAGTGAGGCTGCCGGCAACAAATATCCGAAAGAAGTGGCCGATTTGGTTCAGAAGATCACGAGTAACGGCGGTACTCCGCTGGTTGTTTCACAGGATGATTTCATCATTGGTGTGATCGAGTTACAGGATATCATCAAACCGGGTATCCAAGAACGTTTTGAACGTTTGCGTAAGATGGGTGTGAAGACGGTAATGGTAACTGGTGATAACCCATTGACCGCAAAATATATCGCAGAAAAAGCAGGTGTAGACGATTATATCGCTGAGGCCAAACCGGAAGACAAGATGAACTATATCCGTAAGGAGCAGGAAACGGTAAGCTGGTCGCTATGATGGGTGACGGAACGAATGATGCTCCGGCTTTGGCTCAAGCAAATGTTGGTGTGGCAATGAATAGTGGTACACAGGCTGCCAAGGAAGCTGGTAATATGGTTGATTTGGATAATGATCCAACGAAACTGATCGAGATTGTCGAAATTGGTAAACAGTTGCTGATGACTCGCGGAACGCTGACTACTTTCAGTATAGCTAACGACGTGGCTAAGTATTTCGCGATTGTTCCGGCTCTATTCATGGTTACAATCCCTGCATTGGCCCCAATGAACATTATGCACTTGCATAGCCCGGAATCAGCGATCCTGAGTGCGATCATCTTCAATGCAATCATTATCCCGATTCTGATCCCACTGGCGTTACGCGGTGTAGCTTATAAACCGATTGGTGCTTCTGCATTGCTTCGTCGCAACTTGCTGATTTACGGTTTGGGCGGTGTGATTGTCCCGTTCATTGGTATTAAGTTGATAGATATGATTGTAGGTTTATTCATGTAAAAGTAAAATCAATATTAAAAACTTCCTCCCTCTGTATGAAGATAGGAGGAAGGTTAAGAAAATAAAATAATAATTCATTATGATATCAAATCTTTTTAAATCATTAAGACTGACAATTGCGTTTTGTTTGTTCTTCAGTGTTTTCTACATCTTCGTTTTGTGGTTGTTTGCCCAAGTGGCAGGACCGAATAAGGGCAATGCTGAACTGGTTACATTGAATGGAAAAGTAGTGGGGGCTGCCAATGTTGGTCAGAATTTTACACAAGATATTTATTTCTGGGGCCGTCCTTCCCATGCCGGTGACGGTTACGATGCATCCAGTTCGGCAGGTAGTAACAAGGGACCTTCCAATGAAGAACATTTGGCCTTGTTGGAAGAACGTATTGATACATTCTTGGTTCATCATCCTTACCTAACCCGTGAAAAAAGTTCCGGCTGAAATCATCACGGCCAGCAGTTCCGGTTTGGATCCCCATATCTCACCGAAAGCCGCTTATGTACAGGCTAAACGTGTAGCGGACGCTCGTGGTTGGTCGGAAGAAAAGGTGATAACAATCGTGAACTCACATGTTGAGAAACCTTTATTGGGCATGTTCGGTACAGAAAAAGTAAACGTGTTGAAATTAAACGTTGCGCTTGATAAAGCTGCTGAAAACAAATAACAGTTATTTAATAGATAAATTAGATTTAAGGTTATGAAATCATTTGTAAAAAAAGTAACTGTTTTGGCGGTTGCATTCTCAATGGCATCTTCTACGTTGGCTAATGCACAAGAAGAGATGGTAAGGTAAATTTTTCCGTACAGGGAGATTTGGTAAGTTCTTATATTTGGCGTGGTTTTTACCAGACTGGTGCCAGCTTTCAACCAACATTATCTTTAGGCGTAGGTAATTTCTCTTTGACAGCTTGGGGGGCTACTGATTTCCAGGGTGCCAATTCCACGTCAGCAGCTGCGGCTAAAGAAATAGATTTGACGGCTGCTTATACATTCGGATCGGCAGGTCCTACATTGTCTGTCGCTAGCTTATGGTGGGCAGGGCAAGGCTCTTGCCGTTATTTTAACTTCAAAAGCCATGAAACAGATCACCATTTTGAAGCAGGTTTGGCTTACACTTTGCCTATTGAGAAGTTACCTTTGTCTATCACTGGAATTTCATGTTTGCCGGTCAAGACAAAGATGAAAATGGAAACCAAAACTATTCTTCTTATGTGGAGTTGAATTTTCCATTCACAGTGAAGGGCGTCGATCTGAATGCAACTTGTGGTGTTCTTCCGTATGATGCGGGAATAACTACGTATGGAGGTGATGTAAATAGTGGATTTGCAGTAACGAATGTTGCATTGAAAGCAACGAAAGATATCAAAATCACGGATTCTTCTCATTACCTATTTTTACACAGGCAATTTGGAACCCTCGTATGGAGGATGCCCATCTTGTCTTGGGAATTTCTTTAAGACCTTGATATAGTATACGCATGGACCGAGAACAAAGTGTACAACATTTTTTGGATTTGTTGAAAAAGTCTCGTCGTGGCAATTTTAAAATCTACATCG
>ENA-OQER01000374-OQER01000374.1-human-gut-metagenome-genome-assembly--contig:-NODE-374-length-24971-cov-2.089317_pt1 | contig 24971 bp, 31 predicted proteins | sample MGYA00242797_ERZ504639 | MGnify/ENA primary metagenome ERZ504639 (study PRJEB26092, sample SAMD00036306) | human gut metagenome | host: Homo sapiens | study: EMG produced TPA metagenomics assembly of...
GCATTGCTGCAATTGTGATACCTGTCCACCATGCCTGATCCAGTCCGGCGGAGGAAACAATATTCTGAATCGTACTGAGGGAGAGTACACCGAAGAATGTTCCAATGATGTTTCCGACACCGCCGGTCAGGAGTGTTCCACCAATAATGGATGATGCAATCGCGTTCATTTCCATCCCGCTTGCATGTGTTGCCGCACCGGAACCGACATGCAGGAAATATACATAGCCTGCAATACCGGCGAGCAACCCACTCAGCAGATGCGCAAGAAAACGTGTCTTTTTAACGTTAATTCCAAGCATAAGAGCACTCTGGCGGTTACCTCCAACCGCATAAAACGAACGGCCAAGCTTCGTCCAACGAAGCATGACAAACATAATCACAACGATCAGGATTGCCACAATCACACCGATTTCCACATATGCATTCACATATTTGCCAATACGGTTGACAGATCCCATTCCCGGAACAATTACACGGGTATCTTTCAATTTCACAAATGCCTCATTTTGTACATTGAACGGATCTGTATGTACGATAGAAGTCATACCTCTTGCAAAGAACATACCTGCAAGTGTTACGATAAATGGCTGAATATCCAGATACGCTACCAAAAATCCCTGTACCAGCCCAAATCCAAGACCAATGGCAAGTGCAATCGAGGAGAGATACAAACATCATTCCGCCCTTGAAATCCAGATATACCGCGCAGCACATACTTACAAGTGCAACGACACCGCCGACTGAAATATCAATGCTTCCGGTAATCATAACCAGACTAAGTCCGCATGCTGTAATGATCAATGCGCCATTGGCGTTTAAAAATATTAAAAAATGTCTGTGGTTTTAAAAAATCCGCCGCCCTCAAAAATCATCGCGCCGATATACATCAGGAAAAATACAACGATGGTGATTGTCAAAAGCAGGTTGGCATCGGAAGTGATACCTTTTTTAAGGATTTTGATTTCATATTAGCCTACCTCCTTTGCATTTCTTACTTTCATCTTCTGTGAAAAAGATGCAATTTTTCCCGTACCACCGGAGCACTGATGACAACTAGGATAATAACAACAATTGCCTTATAAGCAGAGATTGCTTCGGATTTTACGTTGAACTTATACAGTGTTGTAGTTAAAAACTGAATGACATATGCACCAGAATAGATGCCGGCAGATTAAATTTGCCACCGCTTAATGAATTTCCTCCAAGTGCTACTGCAAGGATCGCATCCATCTCAATATCTTTTGCAATAACAGAATAGTTAATTGTGGAAATACGACTTACTTTGATCAGTGCTGCCACTGCCACACAAAGTCCTAAAATAACAAAGCTCAAAAACTTGATAAATGCCGGATTTAATCCGTTTAATCGTGAAGAACTCTCATTAATACCGACTGCCTGCGTATACAAACCAAGGCTTGTAAATTTCATAACCAGTCCCATAACGATCATACATGCTACCGCAATAAAAAACGGAGTCGGAATTGGAATTCCCGGAATAAAACCACCAAAGTATCCAAACGACGGATCGCTGATTACCGGAAGTCGTTATTGTTGATCCATGCTGCAATGGAACGCCCTGCAGTATAAAGAATCAGGGTTGCTACCATCGGCTGAATCTTAAATCCGGCAACAAGAATACCATTAAATGCACCAAAGAGCATAGCTACCACGCAGCTTACGAGAAAGGCTACAATGATTGGAGCCTGCAGATGATCCGGACGGGAATTTGTGCCGCAAAGTACACGAAGGATAACCGAACCGGCAATCGCGATACCTGCACCAACAGAAATATCCTGTCCTCCGGAAGCTGCTGTAACTAACGTCATACCGATTGCCAGAATGGCAAGTTCTGAGCCGTAGTCCAAAATTGTGATCAGATAACCGGATAATACATGATTTCCGGCGCTGTTTACGTCCAGTGTTATTTTATAGAACGATGGATCGGCGATCAGATTAAATACCGCCAGCAGCACCAGGCCACGATCGGAATCAGAATCTGCTTTCCGCTGAACATATCCATAAAGTTCTTTTTTTTGTAATGTTCTTGTTTTAGCCATTCTTTTTTTCACCTCCGGCAATGGTATCCATAATCTTGCTCTGCGTTAAGTCTTCACCTGAGATTTCGCCTACTTTCCTGCGATCGCGCATAACGATCAGACGGGAGCAGGTACGCAGCATTTCATCTGTTTCCGAAGAAATAAAGGTCACACTCATACCCTCGGATGCAAGCTTTAACACCAGCTTTTGAATTTCAATTTTTGTTCCGATATCAATGCCTCGCGTTGGCTCATCCAGGATCAGATATTCCGGATGTGTCAGAAGCCAGCGGGCAAGAATTACTTTCTGCTGATTTCCACCGGAGAGAGATTTAATCGGTGTATCCGCCGATGCCGTCTTGATTTCCAGCAGCTTGATATATTCGTCCGCAAATTTGTTTGCCTGCGCTTTGCTGAACGGACGGAAGAAACCGCGCAGCACCTGTGCTGCAAGAATGATATTATCGCGGACGGAGAGGTCTCCAACGATACCATCCACCTTTCGGTCTTCCGGCAGATAAGCAATTCCGTTTTTCATAGCATCTATAGGTTTTGTAATTTTGATTTCTTTTCCGTTCTTTTTGATCTTTCCACCAATGATACGGTCCGCACCAAAAATTGCACGCACACACTCACTTCGTCCAGATCCCAGCAGACCGGTAAATCCATTGACTTCTCCTTTTCTTATATAGAAATCAAATGGTTTGATGCCTGCGTTACTCTGTAACTGTTCCACTTCAAATACCGGTGGAACATTTTCATCCGCATGATATACCTGCGTCTCATCTTTGATCTGCGCCTCATCGTCCAGCTCTTTGCCCAGCATCTTTGCTACAAGCTGCACACGTGGAAGTTTTTCAATCTCGTATTCTCCCACCAGTTTGCCGTCCCGCAGCACGGTGATACGGTCACATACCTCATATACCTGATCCAGAAAGTGTGTAACAAAGATGATTCCTACACCTCTGGCTCTTAAGTCTTTCATTAACCCAAACAGCTTCTGCACTTCTTTATCGTCAAGAGAAGACGTCGGCTCGTCAAGGATAAGCACCTTACAATCCATGTCTACAGCCCTGGCAATGGCTACCATCTGCTGGATTGCAATGGAACAGTTTGCCAGCTGCTGTGTTGCTTTTGCCGGAATATCGAGTGATTGCAGAATTCTGTCTGCATCGGCGTTCATTTTTTTCCAGTTCTGCATTCTTCCTTTTGTTCGTCCGATAAACATGTTTTCTGCTACCGACAGATTCGGGCAAAGCGTAATTTCCTGATACACGGTACTGATTCCAAGATTCTGTGCATCCTGCGGCGAATGAATTGCCACTGCTTTGTTCGTTTCCTTTGAGGAAATTTCTCCCTCATCTTTTTCATATACGCCGGTCAGCACCTTAATCAATGTAGATTTTCCCGCGCCGTTTTCACCCATCAGCGCGTGAATTTCTCCTTCACGCAGGGAGAAATCAACCGCCTGCAATGCCTTTACCCCTGTAAAGTTTTTGTGGATATTTTTCATTTGTAATACAACATTTTTCTTTCACCAGCTTATTCACCCCTTGCTTTTTTGGTTAGAAAACGCGGCGCTGCGTTTTCCTCATACGCGGCGCCGCGCCAAATGCTTCCTGTTTTGTTTAGATACCGTATTTATTTACATCATCTCTGTGATGGTTGTTGCATCAAAACCTTTCTCATCCATGATGATGGTCTTCTCTGTGATTTCCTCATTGTTCTGTAATTTCTGGATAACATCGGCAATGTAAGAAGCTGGAATGGATTACACTGTCCATCATAGTTCCAGTTCTGATCTAACAGTTCCTGTAATGCCCACTTGTTGCAGTCAAATCCCATAACGACAACGTCTTTGCCAACACCGTGAGAAATATTTGCTTTGTCAAGAGCGGCAACAGCACCCTTTGCCATATCATCGTTCTCTGCATAGATAACGTTGAATTTCTCTCCACTGTCGATAACGGACTGTACGATCTGCTGTGCTTTTTCTGCATTCCACTCTGCAGTCTGCTCATTTACAATGTTCCATCCTTCAGCTGCTGCTGTATCTGTTAATGCTCCGGATCTTCCTTTCTGTGCTGCAGATCCCATAACACCCTGAATGTGAATGATGTTATACTCATCAAGATTCTGTGCCTTTAACCAGTCACATGCAGTCTGTCCTTCTTTATCCATATCAGATACGATTGATGCTGCATACAGGCTTTCATCTGCATCGATAACACGGTCAAAAAGAATTACCTGTGTTCCTGCATCCTGTGCATCCTTTAATACGGAATCCCATCCGGATGTGTCTGCTGCGGAAAGAAGTAAGTAATCCACACCATCCTGAATGAATTTCTGTGCTGCTGTAATCTGTTCATCGTTCTTTAAGCTGTATGCAAATGATGCATCGTAACCGTTTTCTTTTGTAAACATGTTCTTCATGTCTTTATCGTTTGCGGTACGATATCCGGACTCGTTTGGATCATTGTTAATGATTCCGACCTTAATCAGATCTCCGCTCGAACCACTGCCGGCTGCTGATGTATCTCCGGCTCCGTCCTTTGTATCGGTAGCCCCGCAGGCTGCCAGTCCAAGTACCATCATTGTTGCTGTCAACATTGCTAAGATTCTTTTTTCATACCCTTTTACCTCCCAATATGAAATCTTTTGTTTGCTTGTGCATTTACTATACCATTCGTATTTTTCTGTTTCAATCCGATTTATGCCTGTTTTAAACGGTTTGTAATATGTTTACAATACATATTTTATATGATATCATCTAAAAAGAATACAAATTTATTTTTATGTGGAAAGATCTTTGATTTGAGGTGGAAAATCTTTTGATTTATGGTATTTTCTGTAATTTCTGATGAGATTCTGTCTGAAATCTTATTGGTTGAAAACGATAAATTTTCTCTGGAAAAGTTGGATTGTTTTTGAAAAAGGTAAAATTTCTTTGATAAAAAAATAATTACACGCCTGTTTCCATCAAAGAAAGGAAAAATTTTATGGCAATCAAATATAAATGGCTGGCAGGACGTCTGCGCGAACAATTACCGGATTATACAGCCAATGGAATTCACCGGCTTCCAACCGAAGCTGCCATCAGCCAGCGCTATAAAGTGAGCCGCCAGACCGTGCGGCAGGCACTGTCCGTTCTGGAACAGGAGGGATTAATCGAAAAAAGGCAGGGAAGCGGGTCCTATATCACGGGACGCAGCCGCGGAGAGGACCGGATCGACCTTCTGCTCTCCAGTGACTCTGCTTATTTGTATCCGATGCTTTTGCATGACATCAAAAAAACACTTGCAGCACAGGCTTTTCCACGACTGTACACATCACGGAAAACACCTTTTCCACAGAACATACTCTTTTACAGAAGATTCTCCACCAGCCGCCACGCGCCCTGCTTGTGGAAGGTGTAAAAACCGCGCGCACGAACCCGAATCTGGATCTGTACCGTAAACTGCAGAAAAAGAAATGCCCTGTTCTCTTTTTACAGGAATCCTATCCGGAACTGACCAATTGTCCATGCGTCACCATGGATGACTTTGGCGGTGGCATTTTGCTCACCCGGCATCTGCTCGCCACCGGCCATACCCGCATCGGTGCGATCTTTCCTGCGGATATGCGTTCCGGACTTTTGCGCTGCCAGGGGATGCTGCATGCCCTGCGGGACACAGATGCACTTCCGGAAGATTCCCTGATATGCTGGTATTTTTCCGATGATCCGGACTATGGCATACAAAAAGCGATGCAGAAACTCATTTCTTCCTGCACCGCTATTGTCTGTTATAATGATACCATTGCCTATGCACTTTGCCGTGCTGTCTCAGACCTGCCACAGCCACCGGAGATTACGGTTGCCTCCTTTGACCACAGCTACCTGTGCCACTTTGGACACACAGAGTTTCTCTCCCTGACCCCGGCCGAAGCGCCTGGCAGCCCGCGCCGCCGGGGTTCTCCTCCACCAGCTGCAGGGGATTTTAGTCTCTTCCACAGAAATTTCCTGGAAACTTAAATACCGCTGCGGTATTCACGCGGACTGCACCCCTGCGTCTTTTTAAATACAAAACTGAAATAATGAGGATCTTTGTACCCACCTGTGCGGCAATTTCCGATGTCGGAAGTTCCGTACTTTTCAGTAGCTTTTTGCCTTTTCCATACGTTTTTCCGAAATATATTCGGTAAATGTCTTCTGCATATTCTGACTGAAGACAGAACTTAAATAATTAGCGCCCACCTGTACCTCGCACGCAACGGTACCCAGCGATAAATTCTCACTCGTGTAATGCTCATCAATATAAGCAAGTGCTTTTTTTAACGTTTTACTGCTCAGATTGGTGTTCTGTTCATCACGCAGATCGATTGCCGTCTGTAAAATACTCAGGAAATATTCAAATACCTCGTCCTGCTGCACATGCACATTGGTTCCGTATTTGCCGATATGCGCCAGAAATTCTTCTTTTGTCACACCGTTTCGCTCCATAAACGCAATCGCCGTAAACCGGATATTAAGCACAACATAGTCACGGAATATCACGGAATGTATTACCTCGGATATGCTCTGCAGATAAGACTCTACAAAGTTGTATACTTCTTTGCTGCTTCCTTTTGCCAGAAATTCCGAGATAATTTCCGGTGACATTTTTGTCGCATCTACTTCCGCAATCTGCGTGTCATCCTGCGCCGGCAGATAACTTTTTAATGTCTCTTCCGAAAGTACATGCATTTGCGGATACAAAAAACGATATGCACCATAATGATTTACACGATCATAACACTCTTTCAGCATCGACAGCCGTTCACAGGTGTTCCCACAACAACATACCAGTCTGCATTGGCGTTTTGTGACTCGCAGTTCATCTGGATCTGTGCAATCGCCCGCTGTGTATAATCTTCCATTTCCTCCGCATCGCATTTGACTAAAACCCCATAACAGTTGACGTTCCAGCGAAACAGGATATATTGCGGAAAACGCAGAAAATACTGCAGAATTTCTTCCTGCAGGTGCACAAAAGTATTCATCTCCCGCTCGGAACCATTCTCTTTTTCCTGCTGCACGTACAAAAACAGCAGATTGTAACACGATGCTGACAGATCCAGCGACCATTTGGCAGCTTCATCATAAATTTCTGTTACACAAAGCTCGCCTTCTAACACCTGCTCAAAGAAATGCCTTATGGAAAACTGCTCATATTCGTGCATTTCGTTTGCCAGTTTGCTCTGAAAATCTTCCTGCTCCTGCTCTGCCTCGATTTTTTCTTTTAATTCCTGCAGCACCTTGCGCAGACTCATTCTCGTAACCGGTTTCAGAATATACTGATCCACGCCAATGGAAATTGCTTCTCTCGCATATTCAAAATCATCATAACCGCTGATAATGAGTATCTTTGTCTTCGGGAATTCCTCCCGCACAATCCGGCTGAGTGACAGCCCGTCCATAAACGGCATCTTAATATCGGTAATCAGTACATCCGGACGTGTCTTTCGAATCAGCGGCAGTGCAACTTCACCGTCTGCTGCCTCCCCGACAAACCGATACCCATACTGTTCCCAGGGAATCCGGTCCCGCAGCCCCTCACGGATAACGGTCTCATCTTCCACCAAAAATACTTTTAACATTTGTTTTATCCCCTTTAATACACTCTGTCTCCCAAAACAGAAAGCACATTTTTTTGTGTATACACTTTTTTCTTCTACATAATTAATTTTGTCTACCGGCTCACCGTCTCCCAGCCGGTTGATAATTTCCTGTATGTATGTTCCCTGCAACGGATTACATTCAATATCCACATTGATCACGCCGGACTTACTTTTTCAAGTGCACTCCTCGTTCCGTCAAAAGAAATCAGCGTAATATCGCCTCCCGTCCCGGTCGTCTTTCCGGCCGCACGAATTGCCTCGATTGCACCAAACGTCATATCATCATTCTGCGATACAACCACATCAATATCTTTATATTTCTGCAGATATTTTTCCATCACTTCTCTGCCTTTTGCCGTGGTAAAATCAGCATCGTCGGAATCCAGAATTTCCCAGTTCGGATGCGTCTTTGCAATCTCTGCAAACCCTTTTGTGCGCCCTAACGTTGCAGATGCATTAGAAGTCCCCCGCAGTACCACGATATGTACCGTTTCCTTTGATCAATTTCTTCCCCTTCAGGTCTTCCTCCAGCCAGCGCGCGGCATTTCTTCCTTCTTCCGTAAAATCGGAACCGACCCACGCCGTATACAGCATGGATCACAGCTGACATTCCGATCCATGACAATCACCGGAATATCAGCCTCTTTTGCTTCCTGCAGCACGGTTTCCCAGCCATCCTCCACAATGGGTGAAAAGACAATATAATCCACACGCTGCGAAATATAACTGCGAATTGCTTTAATCTGGTTTTCCTGTTTTTGCCTGGCATTGTTAAACAGTAAAAAATAACCGTTTTCTTTGCACAGTGCCTGTTGGATGGATGCCGAATTTGCGGTACGCCACATGGACTCGCTGCCAAGCTGTGACACCCCTACCACAATTTGATTCTGACTGGGAATCTCCTGCTCTGCCGTACTTTGAATATCTATCATTTTTCCACAACCTGCCAGAAAAAGCACCAGCATCAAACACCCGATGACCGGTATCCATCTGCCTTTCTTTTTCATGTTATCGCCTCCCCTGTTACGTTGTGCACCGCCGGAATCACGATCGTCACCTGCGTCCCTTCCCCCGGTCTGGATGCAATCTTTACCCCATATTCCGCGCCAAAATACATGTGCAGGCGTTCATTGACGTTTGCGAGTCCAAAGCCACGATCCGTCTGTTTGCATGGCTTTTCAATCTCTTTTTGCAAATCCTGCAGATCGGCTTCCTCCATCCCCACGCCGTCATCTGTCACCGTCAATATCAGCAGATCCTGTTTCTTTTCTCCACGGATACAGATCTGTCCTTTGGAGCGCTTGCATTTGATCCCATGATACAGTGCATTTTCTACGATTGGCTGCAATGTCATTTTAGGAATCTGATAGCCATAGAGCTCCGGATCTATTAAAATATGATATTCCATAATATCATGATAACGGGTCTCCTGAATCTGCAAATAACTCCTGACATGCTGTTCCTCCATGCGGATACTGATAAATTCCTGACCATGACTGAGTACAAGTCTGAAAAAATCAGACAGGGTAACAACCATTTCCGTTGCCTGTTCTGTCTCGTTACACTCAATCAGCCACACAATCGTATCCAGTGTGTTGTATAAAAAATGGGGATTAATCTGCTCCTGCAGCAGACGTAAATCTGCCTTCCGCATTTTCTGTTCATCCTCACGCACCTTATTCACCAGAATCTGTATATTTTCCGCCATATCGTTAAATCCGTGTGCAAGCACCGCCACTTCATCGTGCGATTTTACGTGTGTCCGCACAGCAAAATTTCCCTCCGAATCTCTCCGGTCGCATTGTAAAGCTGTCTCAGCGGGCGTAATATTCCGGACGTAACAAAAAAACCTGCGCCCCCGACAACAATCCCCAGTGCCGCAAGAACTACAGCAAACACAATAACAAATGTGTGGATCTGCTGGTTTAAGGTGTTTGTCACAGCTCCATGTAATTTGTCTGATAATAAATATAGTACTGAATGTCCTCCTGAATCAGTTCTGTCAGGATATAGATATTGTCATCCAGCTGCCGGATGTTCTCATCGTAGCGATCACCCTTTTTGACATTTTCTGCAATATCATCCACACGGTTTTTGAGTGTATCTACATTGCGCAGCAGACTATCCACCACATACGGCTTTCATAATCACTCGTCACATCCCGCAAACCGGTACAGCTCTTCTTCAGGTTCCGGATAAGCACATACGGGTCTTTAAGCGTCTCATCATTTGCAATATTGTCCATCGAAACATATCCCACAACGACTTTGTAAAGACTTTCATCCATCTGTTCTTTGAATTGAATATTGTAGGTGTTTGCAATGGTAAGACGATCCACAATCTCATGATATGTCTGGTTGTAATTAGCTATGGAAATTAACAGATATACTGCAATCAGCAGAAATGGCAACATTGATACAGACAGCAATAACAGCAGCTTGCTCCGAATGGAAAACGCTACCTTCTTCGTTCTTCTTTTCTTTTTCATACCCCACCTTTATTTTGATATACCTCTCCCTGTCTCCTTGTTGATTATATACCAATTATGCAAAAGGTCAAAACCCGTCTGCCTGGCTATTGACTTTTGTTTTTGCCCGGGATTATAATCGTGTTTGCCAGTAAACAGGATAAAAAGAAGGTTTTATAACTATGAAAATAAAGCAGAAAAATACAATTGATATGACCCACGGAACACTGTGGAATAAATTACTGATTTTTGCTCTGCCTCTGGCTGCCAGCAGCATTTTGCAACAGCTTTTTAATTCTGTGGACACTGCTGTAGTCGGCCGTTTTGCAAGCAGCCGTGCATTGGCGGCCGTAGGGAGCAACAGTTCGCTCATCGCACTGATGATTAATCTGTTCATCGGAATTTCGCTCGGTTCCAACGTAATTATTTCCCGCTACATCGGACAGAAAGCCGAAGAACATGTAAAAGCGGCAATTCACACCGCCATCGTTGTCGCTTTATGCAGCGGCATTTTCGTGCTTGTACTGGGGCAGTTCATTGCCAGACCGGTACTGACACTGATGGGAACTCCAAAAGATGTTATCGATCTGGCAGTTTTATATCTGCGGATCTATTTTCTCGGCATGCATTTATCATGCTTTATGATTTCAGTTCTTCAATCCTGCGCAGCTCGGTGACAGCCGCCGCCCGCTGTATGCCCTGATTGTCGCCGGAATCATCAATACCGGACTGAACCTGATTCTTGTCATTGTATTTCATCTGGGAGTATCCGGTGTCGCAATTGCCACCGTTGTTTCTAATATTGTAAGTTCCGGTATTCTGTTTTATATTTTACTGCATGAACAGGAACCAATCCGTGTCAGACTCTGTGGCTTGTCCATTGACTGGGGCGAACTGAAAAAAATCCTGATCATTGGCGTTCCTGCCGGCCTGCAGGGCATGGTCTTTTCCCTTGCCAACGTCTGCATCCAGAGTATGATTAACAGTTTTGGATCAAACGCTATCGCAGGATCTGCAGCTGCACTGAACTTTGAATTTTTTGCGTATTTTATGGTAAACGCATTTGCCCAGACTACCGTTACTTTTACGAGCCAGAATTACGGTGCCGGAGATTTTCAGCGGTGCAAAAAAGTATACCGTCTCTGCATGATTTTTTCCGTGATATTCTGTGGCCTGTTATCCGGTGTTTTTGTACTCGGCCGGGACTTTTTCATTCGCCTGTACACAACCGATCCGAATGTCCTGACTTTTGCCGTACAACGCCTTCTGATCGTCACCACACTGGAACTTCTGACCTCCACTTACGAGATCAGCGGCGGTGCATGCGTGGCTTTGGCCATTCCCTGACACCGGCTCTGATCACCGTGGTCGGCTCCTGCGTGCTGCGCCTCATCTGGATCAACACTGTCTGCCGTGCCGTACATGAATTCTGGGTTGTTATGATATCTATCCGATTTCCTGGGTACTGACCGGTACAGTTATGATCACGGCATATCTGCTTCTGCGGCGGAACTGATGCGTTAAGCATCGGAACGGGCAAATGCATTCTTCATCTGTCCGCACAGTTCAAACAGAACTTTATCGAGTGTATCGGCAGCTTCTTTTTTTACCATATCTGCCACCGCATTGTTTGCTTCTGTCTTAAGTGCCATGCGCTTTCCTGCGTCGGTTTCTTTTTCCAGCAGCTTATCATAATGATTGATAATCTCATGTCCTTTAGACAGCACTTTCTCCTGATACCGCTCGACATGGAACACCGATTTCTTATAAGAGGCATCTGCCATCGCACCAATCATCCGGCTTACCCAGTAAAAATTATCTGTAGAAACTTCTGCTGTCGTATTGGCCACATATTCCGGAGTTTTCTCCACCTGTGCATAAAACGGCACCATGGCATTAAAGGCATTGGAACCATACGCAACCCATTCCAGTACATTGGCATCCTCTCCATGCTCCGGGCGGATATGTACCAGACCAACAAAATCATTGCGGTTGATACCGATGGAACGATACATGCCACGCTGCCCCGGATCTCCATACGCTCCATATGGATCGTAAGGCGTTCCCTGATAATGCGAGGAAAGCACATATTTCACATCTTCCACCGTAATCTTGCGCTCCGGTACCAGTGTCCATGGCAGATCATCGGACTCCGGTGTAAAATCCGCATCTGGTCCATCCCAGTTGTATGTGTGTGGATTCAGGCAGCGCAGCATATACCACGCACGCGGTGTATTGTACACATGATCTGCATCGTCATGGCTGCCAAAAGCTTCCCGCGGATTCAGACTGCCATCCATGGATAGATTCAAGTGATGATCCGAAATAAACTCCCGCATATCTGCAGAACACATATGATTTTCCTGCATGGTAAATGCATCATCCAGATCAAATGCATCAATTCCAAGCTGATTTGGCATAACCACATACGCATCATCCGGCACACGGCGTGCAATCCAATGATGTCCGCCAATGGTCTCCATCCACCAGATTCATTCTGATCGGAAAAGGCAATTCCATTCATTTCATAAGTGCCATAGGTTTCCAGAAGTTCTCCCAGCCGCTGAACACCCTCTCTTGCATTGTGGATATAAGGAAGTACTAACGATACAATATCTTCCTCTCCAATGCCGTTTTCCACCAGCGGATCTGCACCGAGTACACGTGGATTGGATGTGATTGTCTCGGTTGCCGTCATTCCGGTCCGTGCTTCATTGACTCCGCATGCACCCCAGATTCCCTTTCCTTCCACCGCATTTGGCATAGCTGTATAGCAAAGTGGATTTTCCGGAAGCGGAATTTCCACGGAAGAAAGTACCGCTTTGTATACACGCGGCTGCTCCTTTGGCTGCACCACAATCATTTTCTTTGGCGTAAAGTGATCATTTCCACCCGCATCATCATTTCTCGCAATCATGGTTGAACCATCATAGGTTGCATTTTTTCCTACTAATATCGTTGTACAAGGCATATTTTTGTCTCCTTTTCTTTCTATTTGCCATTACATTTTTATTTCCGGTTGCCAGACGGACAGTTCTTCTTCATTTTCATAATAAATATGATAATCTTCTCTCATGGAAGCTCCCTGATAAAATATCCTGCTTCTTTCATGGCTTTTGCGAACTTCTCCACCGGCATCTCTGCCTTTGTTGCTGCAATCTCAAGAGACAGTGTTCCGTCCTGCACCAATGAAAAAAGCATATCATTACGGCCCTTTTCCATCATTTCATTGTCTCTCATAAGTAACGTCATGTATTCCACCTTCCATTCCTCATGTTTTTTTGCCTTCAGAACAGCATTTTCAAGCTATTCACGAATTGGCTATTGCCTGTCTGTCCTGTCGTAAGCCAGTTTAAAAAGTCCTTCATTTCATCCGATACATCATCTGCATGCCCACCGGCACACAAGAATATTTTCGTTGACTCATCTCCCAATACAAGTTCTGGTATCTCTTTACATTGATTTTCAAATGTGTACTTGTGTAACCCCTCCTGAAATTGATCAAATGGACAAATAAAGATCACATAGCTCTTTTTCAGTTCTTTATAATCCGCACCCCTTTCAAGTAAATTTAAATCTATCATTCCCTGATAATATCTCGTACGCTTCGGAAGATTATCTTTTTTGCTCGTCTGCATTTCACAATCATACACAATCCCGGAATCATCCTCGCTGTACACATCAAATCGTATGCCCTTTCCATCAGCCGTCATTTCTATTGGTTTCTGTTGATCAAGTCGGGTGAAAGCACCTACTTTCTTTCCAAGAATAAGTTCTAACAACTCGTGACAGAGTTCCGGGTTCGTTGTCATTACTTTACAGAACATAAAATCATCTGTAAACGTTAAGTCATCATACTTTTTTGCATTTGCCATATCATTCTTCTCCTTCTTCCTTTTGTGAATAGAGAAGACACTGGGAGCATCGATATTGTTATGAAAGTCTTTTTTATAGTATAACATACACTATTAATTAAGCAATCATTCATCCGCAGAAACAAGCCATTTTCCCAAATGCCATCCCATATTTAATTGTTAAAACTCGTGGTATTGTAAGCACCTGAACTTCTTGTGCTTTAAACGATTTGTCCAGCCTGTTTTTGACTGAATTTGATTGGTGTGAGTTTTGTAAATATAGAATAACGTATCTATCTGTTCTCGTCAACTCATATTTACAATTGTAAATTTTCCACTTTCGGAAGTGGCTGGAAAACAGGTGCAGTTACAACACCTATTTCCCAAATTTTTATCTTTATTTCAAATAGAAGACGCGGTTTTCTTTTCTAGGAATAACATCCGGATAATCCCCGTCCACATAGCCGAGCGCACAGTGTCCGATTCCCTCATATTCATCCTCAATCCCAAGGGATGCAAGCAGTTCCCTGCCCCAGCTGCTTTCAAATTCCTCTTTCGCGCGTGAATCCAGCAGCTGCCGATTCCCAGATCATGGGCTGCAAGCATCAGGTTTCCCATCACAAGACTTCCATCATAAACATGTGTCGGCCAGTCTTTTTTTCCTAAAACGATGAGCATTGCCGGTGCGCCGTAAAACGGATCACCCTCACTTCCCATGATTTTCTGCATTTTTCTTTGCGATTTCATCGCGCTTCTCTTTGTTTGTCACCTGAATGATGATGACATTCTGTGCGCCTCTGCCGTTTGCCGCATAGGTTCCTGCCTCGATGATCTGATCCAAAACCTCCTGCGGGATGGCATCCGGTTTGAATTTACGGATACTTCTTCTGGTTTTCATTTCTTCTAATACGTTGCTCATTTTGGTTTCCTCCTGTCAGTCTTCTTTTGTTAATTGCTCAATCACACACGTATGTGTTTTTGTCTCTCTGTTGTAGTTGATTCCGGCAAGGAGCAGATTTCCCCGATACTCCTTTAAGGCATCTGTATAGTGCCGGTCTTTGATCTGCGCAATGGCTCCTTGTGCGGATTTTTCCCATTTCAGTTCAATCACAACCGCCGGTTTGTCTGCATGCATTTTTCTTGGAATAAAACACAGATCCGCGAACCCTTTTCCGGTCGGAAATTCCCTTATGATCGTGTAGTATTCCCGTGCAAAATAAAACGCCAGATTGATCGTACATGCCAGCGAATTTTCATTGTTGTACTGCAAAATGGAAATCTCACGATGCGCTTTATCAATGCCTGCTGCCACTGCCTCTTCGTCCTGCATCCATAACGCTTCCAGCAGATTTTTCGACGCTTCGACAGAATCAATCACCTCATGCCAGTCCATGGTACTGATTGCATTTACATATTCCTGTGACACTTCTTTGTTTGGAATCGACACCGTTTTTGTCCATCCAGTGATAACTCAGATAACCCAGATGAACCAGGAGTGTCAGAACATCATCCCGGTTCTGGAATGTTGTCATATCATTGGAAAATGTCCCTGTATTGATTTCCACACGATCCCCGGCAAGCATCCGCACAATGGCATCTTTTAACCCGTCAAAATTCATCTGGATATAAATTTTTAATGCCTCATATGTTTCGGTCTGATTCCAGTAATTATCATACAGACCGCTTAACATTGCATCGACCACTGATTTCGGGCTGTACATGGAATAGATTTTGGGGTTTTCTCCGTCCATTGCGACAAGTTCATAGCCATCATACCACGCCTGCGCTTCTTCAAAATTGCGCTTGTATGTTGCGCACAATGCGTGCACTTCCTCTTCGGTAAAACCGAAAAACTCCGCCATCTCGCGTGGATTGGTCATGGAATATTCCGTAAACATGTTGAGTGCCGAATGCGAACCGTATTTTTTTATCGGTAAAATTCCGGTCATGTAGGCAAGTGCCACATATTCCTGATCTTTCATCCATACCCGCAGGAAATCCAGATATTTTTTTTGCGCCTCTTTATCCTGCTTGTACTCGCGGAACAGACAGTCCCATTCGTCGATCAGTATGATAAACGGGCACTTCGTATGTGCATATACGTCTTTCATCGCAAACACCAGACTGTCTTCTCCATCCATGACATAATCAGGATATCCTCTTTTCAGATCTGCAATCATGCGTTTTTGAAAAACCGCAAGCATTTCATCCATACTGTGCGTCATGCTTAAAAATTCCTGCATATTCACTTTCAGCACATCATATTGATTCCGGTATTTCTGATAAGTCTCTGCCTTTGCAATCTGCAGAGTATCAAACAACCGCGCCGTATCGACGCTCTGATCGTAATATGCTGCCAGCATATCCGTCGCCATAGATTTTCCAAATCGCCGCGGACGGCTGACACAAATATATTTCTGCCGTGTGTTAACAACCGCATTTATTTTTTCGATTAACCCAGTTTTATCTACATAAATTGCGGAATTTAAGCTCTCCTCAAAGCCTTTGCAGCCCGGATTCAGATAACTTCCCATGCCTAACACCTCCGTAATGTCATTCGTAACCATCCACCATTTTACCAACAAACCGTTACGACCAGATTCCTGTCTCTAGCATACCACAAACATTCTGTCTTTGCACTTATATTCCTTCTGATATTCTATCCATGATTTTACAAATGGTTCCTGTCCATTGATGTTTTCTGCCCATAATACTTTCTTCATATTTTTTGGGTAGGGATTTGTATATCCCGAAAAAATTTCAGGGGACATTGTGATTTTTTCCATCACAATGTCCCCTGCTTTAAATTATGTTCTTCCTGACATTTGAGATTCTCAAAATGCCCGGAGAATCATTCATCAAATGTCAACTCAAAAGGCATAAAGGATACTCCCCGCTTCTGACCTACTACTGTTTCCAACAATAAAACGAAACTGGACATCTCCATCTATGAGTTCCATATTCTCTCCATAAAAAGCTAGTTCCTTCCGATTAACCGTAAATTTTACTTCCTGCTCTTCACCCGGCAACAGAAAAATTTTCCGAAACCGGATAAGTTCTCTATCCGGTCGCACAACAGGAGCACAAAGTGTCTCCACATAACACTGCACGACTTCTGCCCCAGGCACTTCTCCCACATTCTTCACCTTGCAGGATATGTCAATCTTATCCTCTCTTTCCTGTTTCTCAAATATGGGGGGCGTAATGGTGAACTCTGTGTAAGAGAGACCGAATCCAAATGGATAAAGCGGTTCATTCGGAATATCCATATACCGGCTCGTAAAGCGATTCTCCGGATTCGTTTCTACCATCCGGTGTCCGGTCTTTACATCCCAGTAACTGACAGGCACCTGTCCCACACACCATGGTATGCTCACAGACAGTTTTCCTGATGGGGTCTCTTCTCCATACACCAAGCGAACAACAGCCTCAGCTCCCATTGTTCCCGGTCTCCAGACAAAAAGGACAGCCTGGGATTTCTCCGCTATTTTCCGTATATCCAACGGCCTGCCCGATAGAATGACCGTCACAATATGGGAGGTACGGCCAGCTACTGCATCAAAAAACTTCTGCTGCCCTTCCGGCAGATCAAGAAATGCCCTGCTCGCGGCTTCACCTGACTGTGCCTCATGTTCTCCAAGTACAAGTACCACGGTATCCTCCGGTTCAATTTCATCCAGTGTGGCATATTGTTTTCCACTATTCACGCATATTTCAGGTATCTCTTTATCCTGTTCTCCGCTGTCCTGAATTCTACAGTTTTCAGCCTGCCACAGCCTCCTTTCCTCTTCTGTCAGAATCTCACATTCTGGCAGAAAACGAACCGGCATCTTCCGGGCTTTCAGGACTTCTCTGATCGTTTCCACATCATCATAACGGCCGAAAATTGCCCATCTGCTCAGCAATTCCCTTGACTCCACATAAGGTCCGCCCCAAAATACCTTCCTCTCCGGTTTCAGAGGAAGCATATCATCATTTTTCAGAAGAACCGAACTCTCACATGCCAGCGCAAGCGCGGTTTTCTTTGCCTCAGCAGACAACGGTTCTTCTCCCTGCATTCCTGCAAATGGATTTTCAAACAAGCCAAGCCGATTCTTCATCACCAGCACATTCCATGCACTTTTGTCTATCAACGAAGTTGGAATACTCCCTTCTTTAACCAGTTCTTCCAGATGGAACATATATGCCGGACTCATCATGTCAATGTCAACTCCCGCACGGACTGCGGCCTCTGCGGCCTCTTTCTGGCTTGACACTACATTCTGTTCCTCCAACTGCCCTATGGATCCCCAATCTGAAATCACAGTGCCACTGAAACCCATTTCTTCCCTGAGAGTGCTTCAAGCAGTTCCTTGTTTCCACTGACCGGTCTGCGGGTCAACTGCATTAAACGCTGTCATCACCATTGCCGGATCTGCATGCATTGCCATACGGAATGGTTTGAGATACTGTTCCCGGAAGGTTCTCTGTGATATTTCCACATCATTGTATTCTCTTCCCGCATTCACTGCACCATAACCTGCAAAATGCTTTAAACAGCCTGCGATACCGGACTCCGGTATTTTTTTGTTCCCTGCCAGGTCTTTTCCTTCTTCGCCCTGATATCTCCTGCCAGTCAATTTTCCCGCCAGTACGCTTCAGTACCACCACATGCTCTACGCTGGTGACGTTCGGGTTTTTCAGCGCGTCATCAACGTTTTTCTTCAGCGGAATACTGCGCCCGGCACGCACACCTTCGTCGGAAGTGATCACCAGTCGTGAGTTGGAATCAATAATGCGCCCGGCAACGGCTTCCGGCGAGAAGCCGCCGAAAATCACCGAATGCACCGCGCCAATGCGGGCGCAGGCCAGCATCGCAACCGCGGCTTCCGGCACCATCGGCATATAAATCGCCACCACATCACCTTTTTAATGCCCAGCTCGAGCAGTATTGGCGAAGCGGCAGACGTCGCGGTGCAGCTCTTTATAGCTGATATGTTTGCTCTGGCTGGCGTCGTCGCTTCCCAGATGATGGCGGTGCGATCGCCGTTTTCTTGCAGATGGCGGTCAAGGCAGTTTGCCGCCAGATTCAGCGTGCCGTCCTCGTACCATTAATGGACACATTACCGGGGGCAAAGGAGGTATTTTTCACCTTCTGGTAAGGTTTGATCCAGTCGAGAATTTTTCCCTGTTCGCCCCAGAAGGTATCAGGTACGTTAATAGATTGTTGATACATCGCCTCGTACTGCTGAGGGTTTATCAGGCAACGGTCTGCGATGTTGGCAGGAATGGTGTGTTTGTGAATTTGGCTCATGCTTTTGTTCTCCTTGTAGGATGTTAATAATATGTGGCATAAGCGTTAAATGTAGGGGTATTGGCAGTTTTGTTTAGTATTTGGGCGACAGATCACGCAAAAGTAGAATTGTGCAAATAAACGGCAGGGTAATTTTTGAAGGTCAGCAACAAAAGTTGATTAATTCTTTGAGGAACATGCAGTTATGCATGCTGTTGAAAAAGAGGAAGATACTGACTAACTCTAAAGTGGTATTTTACATGCACTTACAATTGATTAAAGACAACATTCACAGTGTGGTTATTTGTTACACATAGGGGCGAGCAATGTCATGACAGTGTAGGTGCGGTTACTGTCGTGAAAACAATAAAAACCGCCATTGCAACAATGGCGCAATTCGGATGAAGCCCTATGACAAGGATAAAAATAAACGCACGCCGTATCTTCAGCTTATTGATTCCTTTTTTCTTTTTCACTTCTGTTCACGCTGAACAAACGGCAGCTCCCGCAAAACCTGTAACTGTGGAAGCGAAGAATGAAACCTTTGCCCCGCAGCATCCCGATCAATATCTCTCCTGGAAAGCCACCTCGGAACAGTCAGAGCGTGTTGACGCCCTGGCGGAAGATCCACGGCTGGTGATCCTGTGGGCGGGGTATCCCTTCTCGCGCGATTACAACAAGCCGCGTGGACATGCCTTTGCTGTGACCGATGTGCGTGAAACCCTGCGTACCGGTGCGCCGAAAAACGCTGAAGATGGTCCGCTACCGATGGCGTGCTGGAGTTGTAAAAGCCCGGATGTGGCGCGTCTGATCCAGAAAGACGGCGAAGATGGCTACTTCCACGGTAAGTGGGCGCGCGGCGGCCCGGAAATCGTCAACAACTTAGGTTGTGCCGACTGCCATAACACCGCCTCACCAGAGTTCGCCAAAGGCAAACCGGAGTTAACCCTTTCCCGTCCGTATGCGGCTCGCGCGATGGAAGCCATTGGTAAACCTTTTGAGAAAGCCGGACGTTTCGACCAGCAATCGATGGTTTGCGGTCAGTGCCATGTGGAGTATTACTTCGACGGCAAAAACAAAGCGGTTAAATTCCCGTGGGATGACGGCATGAAAGTCGAAAATATGGAGCAGTATTACGACAAAATTGCCTTCTCTGACTGGACTAACTCCCTGTCGAAAACGCCAATGCTGAAAGCGCAGCACCCGGAATATGAAACCTGGACAGCGGGCATTCACGGTAAAAACAACGTGACCTGTATCGACTGCCATATGCCAAAAGTGCAGAACGCCGAAGGCAAACTCTACACCGACCATAAATTGGTAATCCGTTTGATAACTTCGCCCAGACTTGTGCGAACTGCCATACCCAGGACAAAGCTGCCTTGCAAAAAGTGGTCGCGGAACGTAAGCAGTCGATTAACGACCTGAAAATCAAGGTTGAAGATCAACTGGTTCACGCTCACTTCGAAGCGAAAGCAGCGCTGGATGCAGGCGCGACGGAAGCCGAAATGAAGCCAATTCAGGACGATATCCGTCATGCCCAGTGGCGCTGGGATCTGGCGATCGCTTCCCACGGCATTCATATGCACGCACCGGAAGAAGGTTTACGGATGCTCGGTACGGGCGATGGATAAAGCGGCGGATGCACGCACCAAACTGGCGCGCTGCTGGCGACCAAAGGCATCACCCATGAAATCCAGATCCCGGATATCTCAACCAAAGAGAAAGCCCAGCAGGCTATTGGCCTGAACATGGAACAAATCAAGGCCGAGAAGCAGGACTTCATCAAAACGGTGATCCCGCAGTGGGAAGAACAGGCACGTAAAAACGGTCTGTTAAGCCAATAACCCCGTTCCGCCTCGCAAGGGGCGGAAAACACAATGGAGTGAATATGAGCGTATTACGTTCGTTATTAACTGCCGGGGTGCTGGCGTCGGGCCTGTTGTGGAGCCTGAACGGAATTACCGCTACCCCTGCGGCGCAGGCATCTGATGATCGCTACGAAGTTACCCAGCAGCGTAACCCGGATGCCGCCTGTCTGGACTGTCATAAGCCAGATACCGAAGGTATGCATGGAAAACATGCTTCCGTTATCAACCCGAATAACAAACTGCCGGTCACCTGCACCAACTGTCACGGCCAGCCATCACCGCAACACCGCGAAGGGGTGAAAGATGTGATGCGCTTTAACGAGCCGATGTACAAGGTTGGAGAGCAGAACAGCGTCTGTATGTCCTGTCATCTGCCGGAACAGTTGCAAAAAGCGTTCTGGCCGCACGATGTCCACGTAACCAAAGTGGCGTGCGCCAGCTGCCATTCCCTGCATCCACAGCAAGATACGATGCAGACGTTAAGTGACAAAGGACGGATTAAGATTTGCGTCGATTGCCACAGCGATCAGCGCACCAATCCGAACTTTAACCCGGCGTCTGTTCCGTTGCTTAAGGAGCAGCCATGACCTGGTCTCGTCGCCAGTTTCTCACCGGCGTCGGCGTGCTGGCAGCCGTCAGCGGCACCGCAGGCGCGTGGTGGCGAAAACGTTGAATATCAATGGGGTGCGTTACGGCATGGTGCATGACGAGTCGTTATGCATCGGCTGTACCGCCTGTATGGATGCTTGTCGGGAAGTGAACAAGGTGCCGGAAGGCGTCTCGCGCCTGACGATTATTCGTAGCGAGCCGCAGGGCGAATTTCCTGATGTGAAATATCGCTTCTTCCGTAAGTCTTGCCAGCACTGCGATCATGCGCCGTGCGTTGACGTCTGCCCGACCGGTGCGTCTTTTCGTGATGCCGCTAGCGGGATTGTCGATGTTAATCCTGATCTCTGCGTCGGTTGTCAGTACTGCATCGCCGCCTGTCCGTACCGCGTGCGCTTTATCCATCCGGTCACGAAGACGGCGGACAAATGCGATTTCTGCCGTAAAACCAATTTGCAGGCCGGTAAGCTGCCCGCGTGCGTTGAGGCTTGCCCGACGAAGGCGCTGACGTTGGCAATCTGGACGATCCTAACAGTGAGATTTCGCAACTGCTGCGCCAGAAGCCTACTTACCGCTACAAGCTGGCGCTGGGAACCAAACCGAAGCTGTACCGCGTACCGTTTAAATACGGGGAGGTGAGCCAATGACGCAGACTTCCGCATTTCATTTTGAATCGCTGGTGTGGGACTGGCCGATTGCCATCTACCTGTTTTTGATTGGTATTTCTGCCGGTCTGGTGACGCTGGCCGTGCTGTTACGTCGCTTCTACCGCAGGCGGGCGGTGCAGACAGTACGTTGCTGCGCACCACGCTGATTGTCGGGCCGGGCGCGGTGATCCTCGGTCTGTTGATCCTCGTCTTCCACCTGACAAGACCGTGGACCTTCTGGAAGCTGATGTTCCACTACAGTTTTACCTCGGTGATGTCGATGGGGGTGATGCTGTTTCAGCTCTACATGGTGGTGCTGGTGCTGTGGCTGGCGAAAATCTTTGAACATGATTTGCTTGCCCTGCAACAACGCTGGTTGCCGAAGCTGGGGATCGTGCAAAAGGTTCTGAGCCTGCTGACGCCCGTTCATCGCGGACTGGAAACATTGATGCTGGTGTTGGCGGTGTTGTTGGGGGCTTATACCGGCTTTCTGCTGTCGGCGCTGAAATCGTATCCGTTCCTCAATAACCCGATCCTGCCGGTGCTGTTCCTCTTCTCCGGCATCGTCGTCCGGTGCGGCGGTGGCGTCTGATCGCCATGGCGATACGCCAACGCAGTAACCCGCATTCCACGGAAGCGCAGTTTGTACACCGTATGGAAATCCCCGTGGTATGGGGTGAAATCTTCCTGCTGGTGGCGTTTTTTGTCGGTCTGGCGCTGGGCGATGACGGTAAGTGCGTGCGCTGGTGGCGGCATTAGGTGGCGGTTTCTGGACGTGGTGGTTCTGGCTTGGTGTCGCCGGGCTGGGGCTGGATTGTGCCAATGTTGCTCAAACCGTGGGTCAATCGCAGTTCCGGCATTCCTGCCGTGCTGGCGGCGTGTGGGGCCAGTCTGGTCGGCGTGTTGATGCTGCGCTTTTTCATTCTCTACGCCGGGCAGTTAACGGTGGCGTAAGCCAGAAAAGAGGTGGTTTCTGGACGTATTCCTTCCTGAAGTCGGTTTTCTGGCGTTGTTGTTAAGTCTCGGGGTCAACGTGTTGACCCCGTTGACGGCCTTTGCGGGAGTGCGGTTGCGCTGGCCTGCCATGATGCGACTCACTTGCATCGGCATTCTGGCGCAGTTCGCGCTCCTGTTGCTCGCCTTTGGCGTACTGACGTATTGTTTTCTCATCAGCGATTTCTCGGTCATTTATGTCGCCCAACATAGCTACAGCCTGCTGTCGTGGGAACTCAAGCTGGCAGCGGTGTGGGGCGGCCATGAAGGTTCGCTGCTGCTTTGGGTGCTGCTGCTTTCCGCCTGGAGCGCGCTGTTTGCCTGGCATTATCGGCAGCAAACCGATCCGCTATTTCCGCTGACGCTAGCCGTTTTATCTCTCATGCTCGCCGCACTGCTACTGTTTGTAGTGCTGTGGTCCGATCCCTTCGTGCGGATATTTCCACCAGCAATCGAAGGCCGCGATCTCAATCCGATGCTGCAACATCCCGGTCTTATCTTTCATCCACCGCTGCTTTACCTTGGCTATGGCGGTTTGATGGTGGCGGCGAGCGTGGCGCTGGCGAGTTTACTGCGCGGCGAGTTTGATGGTGCCTGCGCCAGAATTTGTTGGCGCTGGGCACTACCTGGCTGGAGCGCATTAACGGCGGGGATCATCCTCGGTTCCTGGTGGGCCTATTGCGAACTGGGCTGGGGCGGCTGGTGGTTCTGGGATCCGGTGGAAAACGCCTCTTTATTACCCTGCTTTCTGCCACTGCGCTGCTGCACAGTTTGTCCCTGACACGCCAGCGGGAGATTTTCCGCCACTGGTCGCTGTTGCTGGCGATAGTAACTCTGATGCTGTCGCTACTGGGTACCTTAATTGTCCGTTCTGGCATTCTGGTTTCGGTTCATGCGTTCGCACTGGATACGTCCGCGCCGTGCCGTTGTTCAGCCTGTTTGCACTGATTAGCCTTGCGTCTCTGGCTCTGTATGGCTGGCGAGCGCGGGACGGTGGCCCGGTGGTGCGTTTTTCGGGGTTATCGCGGGAAATGTTAATCCTCGCTACGCTGTTGCTGTTTTGCGCAGTGCTACTGATCGTGCTGGTGGGAACGCTTTATCCGATGATTTACGGTCTGCTGGGCTGGGGACGCCTCTCCGTTGGCGCGCCGTATTTTAACCGCGCGACGTTACCGTTTGGCCTGTTGATGCTGGTGGTGATTGTGCTGGCGACGTTTGTCTCTGGCAACGCGTGCAGCTTCCGGCGCTGGTAGCTCATGCGGGCGTGCTGTTATTTGCCGCTGGGATCGTGGTTTCCAGCGTCAGCCGTCAGGAGATCAGCCTGAATTTACAGCCGGGTCAGCAGGTGACGCTGGCAGGATACACCTTCCGTTTTGAGCGCCTCGATCTGCAAGCCAAAGGCAATTACACCAGCGAAAAAGCGATAGTGGCACTGTTTGACCATCAGCAACGCATTGGTGAACTGATGCCGGAGCGGCGTTTTTTACGAAGCACGTCGTCAGCAAATGATGGAACCGTCAATTCGACTGGAACGGCATCCATGACTGGTATGCGGTCATGGGTGAAAAAACCGGAGCGGATCGTTA
>ENA-OQER01000375-OQER01000375.1-human-gut-metagenome-genome-assembly--contig:-NODE-375-length-24886-cov-5.901329_pt1 | contig 24886 bp, 24 predicted proteins | sample MGYA00242797_ERZ504639 | MGnify/ENA primary metagenome ERZ504639 (study PRJEB26092, sample SAMD00036306) | human gut metagenome | host: Homo sapiens | study: EMG produced TPA metagenomics assembly of...
TCTTCTCATTAAGATTTAATTCAATTATATCATAATCTACATAATTTATTTTTATTTCATTCAACCAAGATTATACCATTCCCTGAATGATATATCTTCATTAATCAGAACTAATTGAACATTTAAATCACAGGCATATTAGCTTCGCTTTCCATCCATGATTTCAATTTTACTACATCTTGACTAGATAATTGTTCTTTTACATATACAATAACCATAAATTTTAAGGCATTTACTTCACCTTTTTCATTGATATTATTAATTGTTCCACCTTCAATCTTATCAATCTGTGGAAATAAAATCTTTCCTTTTGTATTAAAAGCTTTTAAGATTGCTTGATTATCCGTTATTCTTTGATATGCTGGATAATATTGTACACTTAAATTTTGATATTTCATCAAATCACTATCTTTATTAGCCACATTCAAAACGCCATCACGTTGTTGAATACTACTATTTATCAATTTTTCAATATCTTGTTTTGAATAACCTTCATCATAAACATTTTGAATGATTTTCAAATTTAAATCTTTAAGCTGGCTATAATTTAATAAATCTTTTTTCAGTTTATCAATCTGTATTTCTTCTAAAGTTTTGCCGATTAAAACTACTTCAAAAGTCTTACTATCTTCTCTTATATGATAAGCAACTACTTGTCTATCATCATAATTAAAATATTCATTTATATAGCTAGTAGCTTGTGCTTTTTCTACATTATCTCTTACACTTTGATAAGCTGTATATACACTAGGAATGATTGTTATAATACCGATAATTGCTAAATAAAATTTCTGTCTACGCAACACTTGAATAGATACATATTGTTTTGCAGGAACTTTAATAAATTTTAAAACTATAAAAGTTGATAAACAAATAAACACACCATTTATACAAAATAAATATAAAGCGCCACTAAAGAATTTCAAAGAATGTGTAGCGATACATATCCCGCAGTACAAAGTGGTGGCATCAAAGCTGTGGCAATGGCTACACCTGGAATTACATTACTTTTTCTTTACGAGTTATACCTATTATCCCTGCAAGTCCACCAAATAATGCTATCAAAACGTCCCATATCGTAGGTTCTGTACGTGCCAATAACTCTGAAGAAGCCGTAGAAATTGGTGATATATAAAAATAAATAGTTGATGTTAAAATACAAAATCCTACTTGAAATAATAATTTTAAAAATGACTTACGCACATAAGCCGTATCATATGTAGCTATACCATAACCTATAGCCATAATAACGCCCATAAGTGGAGATATTAACATTGCCCCAATAATTACAGCTGTACTATTCATATTCAAACCGATAGAAGCAATAAACATAGCTAAAATTAAAATAGCCATATTCGTGCCCTTTAATAAAGCTCCACTTTCAATTCTCTCGGAAATTTCTTCCATTGATGCCCTATCTGCATTCAAATCGAATACATCTAATAATACTTTTTTCAAATAGTCCATAAATTATCACCCTTTCTCAAAATAAATTTTGTGACTTTTCTTTAATTATAAATAACTTCATAACAATAAGCAAAATATTACTTTTAAAATTTTACATAAAAATAAAGGATAGATAATTTTTATCTATCCTTCTATCAAAATAATTATTTTTTATTATTTAATTTCGTAAAAATCAATCTTAGCTTTTATTTCACCCATAGGCTCAAAGACAATTCCTGTTGCTTCTTGTGTAGGATAAATACGAGAACTGATTACATATTCTCCACCATTGATGAAAATTTCTAAAGAAGAATAATCACTGAATATCTGCAAAGAAATCTTTTCATCTTGTAAATTAACTTTTACTTCACGTTCACCAGTTACACCTTTACCAGATTTATCGCGATTTAATTTAAATATTTTACTATTTTTATCATAGCTAATAACTGTTTCTTCATTTTCAGAAACACGCAATTTTAAGTTAAAACCATTTGCTTTTATCAAATCAAAAACAGTATTTAATTCATAACAATCGCCATTTATTCCTTCTAAAATACAATTTTGAACTAAGTTTACATCATAATTCACATTATTTTTTCTTAATTTTTTCAACTCTGGTATTGGTAAACTATATACTTTGTTGTTTTTTATTTCTAAAACACGAGGAATACTCATCATACCAGCCAACCTTCTTCTTGTTCTGGCATCTCGCTTTCCCACATAGCAAGCCAACCAATCATTAAACAACGATTATTTTTTTTCATCCTGCATTATTTGCGGAGCATAAAAATCAAAACCATAATCTAACATCTCAAAGCCATTTTCACGTTCAAAAATTCCTGTATTATAGTCCATTTTTCCCAAGAAATAACCTGATTGATGTAAATTTAAAAATTTATTACCTTCTGGCTCTACACCTTGAGGAGATAAAATCAATACTTCATGATTATCTATCTCTGCAAATTAGGCATTCCCACATAAAACCTAAATTTTCTTCTTCTGTAGACATAGCCATTACATTAACAAATTCCCAATTCAATAAATCCTTGGATTTATAAATTAATGCTTGTCCTGTTTTTTCTGTTGTTTGAGCCCCTACTACTTTATAATACATATCATTATATTTCCAAACTTTAGGGTCTCTAAAATGCTCCTTAAGAATATTTAAATTTTCAGGAAAACTATCTATATTGATAATTGGATTGTTCTCCAATTTTTTAAAATTTATACCATCTTCACTGATTGCTACACATTGAGTTTTGTAATTGTGCATCATCTTTTATCATTTTCTTTTATCCAAAACTACATGTCCTGTATAAAAAAAAGATATAAGTATTATCTTTTTTCTATTGCACTACCAGAAAAGCAACCATCTCTATCATATTCATCAGTTGGTGCAAGTGCTATCGGCTTTGTTTTCCAATTAACTAAATCCTTACTTGCTACATGTCCCCAATGCATAGGACCCCATTGGCTAGAATATGGATGATATTGATAAAATACATGATATTCACCATTAAAATAACAAAATCCATTAGGGTCATTAATCCAATTTGCAGGAGCACTAATATGATATTGTGGCTTCCAATAACTTTTTTTGGCAATTTTTGCATTTTACTTTGATATTGTTCTGCTTTTGCTAAAGCTTCTAAATGTGTCAAAATCTCTCTCCTTTATTTCACATTCATGAAATTCATTAAAATTTATCGGATTTTATAAAACCCGTTTGATATTTTTATATAATAGCACTATATCAAAAAAAAAGCAAATTTTTTATAAATAATATTAATACTTAAAGATGTTTAAAATTTATATTTTATATCACAAATGTTAAATAAATATTAAGATTTCATAAAAAAGAACTACCTTTTGAGTAGTTCTAAAAAATAATTTTATAATTACTATTGGTGTTATTAGAAGTAAAATTCCATTTGTGCACGGAAGATATCTACATCTTGTCTACCTTCTGTACTTGTTGCATTTACTTGACTACCTGTTGTGTAGAATACTTCTATTGTTGTATTTTCCATTGGTACATAGTCAAAACCAAGTGTCCATCCTCTTACGTTTTCAGTATAGTCCACTGTTGCATCTATTGTTGAGAATGCACCTACATTTCTGTAGTTTGTGAAGATTGCAAAGGAACCTACATCACTTGGATTGTGTTGTTTATAGCGAAGTTCACTAAACCATCCATCATTTACTACTTCACTGCCTACACTATCTGTTATTCCATCTAAATCAGATTTACTATATGCTGCCATCAATGTTAAATTATCTGCAAGTTTTGTATTAAATCCTGCTTCCCAGAAATTTACGCTATCTTTAAAATCTTGTTCTGCTACTGTTACTTCATTTAATCTTCCATATGTAGCTCCAATTGCTGTTACTGGGCTAAAATTATATTTTAATCTAGCAGATGAGTATTCTGTTCCAAGATATGCCCCATATGTTTTAACTGATCCATCTTCATTTCTTCCATTTGTTCCAAATGTAGTTCCAGCTAATGTTCTGCTATCTTTTAATCTACCATAAGTCAATGCTCCAGATAAATCTCCATTTTCAAATGTATATTCTGCACCAGATATTTCTGTATCGATTATTCTACCATATGAAGAAAATTCTCCATAACGACCTACTTTTAACATGCTATCGCCGAAATCACCTTCTGCATATATTTTATTTACTTGCATGTCTTTATCGCCATATGCAGTGATGCTATCTGTTTTCATATTAAATTCTGTTTCAACCTGACCTACAGCTGTCCAATTATCGTTTACTTTTCCTTTAATCCAGTATTCAATATGAGCATGGCTTGCACTATCTTTATCCCAATCAGCTTTTGGTTAGTAGCATTGATATCGCCATCATCATAACGTAAACGAGCTGTTCCTGTGAATTTTACATTATCACTTTTCTTTTCAAGGTCTGCTACTCTAACACCTAAATTATCTAGTTCTTCTGCAAATTCGGCAGCTAACTTATCTACAATAGCTTTATCTGATTTTTGTAAATCTTCTTTTGCCATAGCACGAGCTACAATCTGAGCCATTTCATAACGTGTCATTGTTTTATTGCCCTGGTATGTTCCATCTGGGAAACCATCAATTACGCCATCAGCAGCAAGTGTTGCCACTGCATCATAAGCCCAGCTATCTTGAGGAACATCACTAAATGGGTTGCTAGCAGCTCCTGCTACTCCCGTACACATTAAAACCAAAGCAGATGTTGTAATAGTTAATGTAGATTTGTTAAACATAATAAATTCTCTCCTAAAACATAAAATTTTTATTTAAAATAAATTTTTGCTCAAAATAAAATCACTAAAAATTATTTTGTTCTATTTACTTGAACTTTTTCAATATATTTTATAATCGCTTCAGCAACTTCATCTAATGAAAATTTACTTACATTTACAACTAAATTATAATTTGTAGGGTCTCCCCATTCTTTACCCGTGTAATAATTGTAATATCTTCCTCTTTTTTTATCTTCAATATTTAATTCTTTTAAAGTTTTACCGCCATAGACATTTTTACCTCTTTCAGTTCTAAACTCATCATCAGCAGTAACAAATATAGAAAAATGATTTGGCAAATCATCAAGTACAAAATCAGCACATCTTCCCAAGATGACACAACTTCTACTATTAGCTAATCTTCTAATAGCTTTAGCTTCAGACAAAAATATACCTCTACTTGCTTCGCCTAAATTAATACCAAATGAACGAAATGGGAAAAATGCCATAGTTAATGGATTAACAGTATTTTCTAATTCTAATAAATCATTTTCATTTAAATCATCAGTTTCCAATTTAGCTGCTGCAATATGCACGATTTTTCTATCATACAACTTAATATTCAATTTTTCAGCTAATATCTGTGCTAATTCACGACCACCACAGCCGTATTTACGGCTAATGCTGATAACAATATTCTTATCCAATCCAATTCACCTATCCTTCATTTTGAATATATTCTTTTAATTCACTTTGTTTTTCTTTTGGTATTCTTTTATCTGAAATCAATACAAATGCACCAAATACAGTAAATACACCTACAACAGCACCTAAGAATAGATATGCTACTTTGAAACCAACAGTATCATAAAGATTTCCTACAATTGGTGATAAAATAGCTGAACCTAATTGGTTTGATAATTGATAACCTACTAAATACAATACAGAAGATAATCTTGTATCAAAGTTCTTAGCCAAATATTTAAATACAGATACTAATAAGATAGATAATTCAATAGCATGTAATAATTTAATTATAGAAATACTAATTGGGTCATTTGCAAGTCCAGAACCAATCATTCTAAAAGTCATGATAGAACCAGCTAAGATTAAACCATGTTTTGGACCAATTTTATTAACAATAAATGGTGCTATACACATACCGCCAGCTTCAAGGAATATTTGTAAAGAGTTCAAATAACCAAAAGTTTCATTACCTTGTTCAACAGTTGGGAATAAAGAAGCATAGTAAATAGCAAATTGTTGATCAAATACACCATATACGCAAGCAGAACCTAAAATAAAAATCATGAAAAGCCAAACATCTTTGATACTGAATAAATGTTTTACATTTGTTAAATTAATTGGTTCAGATTTTATAAAATCAGCCTTACTTTCATCAATACGTACTGTTAATAATATTAAAAGAAGAATAATTGCTCCACCAGAAGCCATCCAGAAAATAAGGTCTGGATCATAATTAAATGCACGACCTGCACAAAATACACCTACAGCAGCACCAAGAGAACCCCATGCACGAGCACGACCAAATTCAAAATTATAAATACGACCACATTTTTCTATGAATGATTCAATAACAGCTACACCTGCATAATACGCAAGACTTAAAACAAATGAACCAATAACTGCCCCAACATAAAAGTTATTTATCAATAAAGGTTCATAAACAAATACGAAAAATGGACCTGTTAAAGCAACTAATATAACGATAAAAAATAACAAATATCTTTTCATGCCAATTTTATCTGAAAGATATCCATAAAAAGGTTGTAATACCATACTAAAAATAGCATTTCCAGAATAAATTGTTCCGATTTGCATACCAGTTAATTGAAGTTTTTGACCAAACCATATAGGTAGAAAAGCAAAAAATACTAACCATGAAAAAAAATATACAAAAAAGAATGCACTTAATTTCCAATAAACTGAATTTTTCATTATAAACGCTCCTTAAATTTGATAAAAATCTATATTTGTATTCATACTTCCATTTGGTATAAATACTATACCTTTGGCTTCTTTAGATGGATAAATTCTAGAACTTAAAACATGTTGTCCATCATTTATAAAAATTTCTAATGATGAACGATCGCTAAAAATTTGTAAATTCATTTTTTCTCCAACCGGTTCGATATAACTTCACGTTCTCCATTTACACCACAACCAGATTTATCACGATTTAACTTAAATTTCTTAGTATCTTTATCATATGAAATTACTGTTTCTTCTGTAGCTGATACACGTAATTTTAACGCAAAGCCCTGTGCATTTTTTAAATCAAAATCTATATCTAATTTATAACAATCACCATTCACATCATCAAAAGAAATAACATCATCTATTACTTGCTCATGATGTATTTTTAATTTATATAACTTACTCAATTCTTCAATAGGTTTGCTATAAATCATATTATCTTTTACTTCAAGAACACGTGGTATACTCATCATACCAGCCCAATGATTTTCTTGTTCTGGCATATTACTTTCCCACATATCGAGCCAAGCAATCATTAAACAACGATTATTTTTTTCATCTTGCATTATCTGTGGTGCATAAAAATCAAAACCATAATCTAATAAATCAAACTTGCTATCTCTATGGAATATACCTGTTTGATAATCCATCTTTCCTAAGAAATATCCTGATTGATGTACATTTAAGAATTTATTGCCTTCTGGTTTTACACCTTGTGGAGATAAAATTAACGCCTCATGACCATTAACTTCTGCAAAATTAGGACATTCCCACATAAATCCTAAATTTTCTTTTACACTAGATGTAGCCATAATATTCAAAAATTCCCAATTAATTAAATCTTGAGATTTATATACAACTACTTGCCCACTTTCCTCTTTAGTTTGCACGCCTACTACAGTGTAATACCAATCTCCATGTTTCCAAACCTTAGGATCGCGAAAATGCTCTGTTTTTATATTTAAATTTTCAGGTAAAGATTTAATTACAGGATTATTTTCTACTTTATCAAAACACAAACCATCATGGCTAACAGCTAAACATTGTGTTTCAATTCTATCATTACCACCATTACTATTATCTAAATCTACATGACCTGTATATAATAGATATAAATTTCCATCTTTTTCAATAGCACTACCAGAGAAACAACCATCTTTATCATATTCATCAGTAGGCGCAAGAGCAATTGGTCGTAATTCCCAATTCACTAAATCCTTACTAGCTACATGACCCCAATGCATAGGACCCCATTGACTAGAATATGGATGATATTGATAAAATAAATGATATTCACCTTTATAAAAACAAAATCCATTAGGATCATTTATCCAATTTGCTGGTGCAGCTATATGGTATTGTGGTTTCCAATAATCATTTTGTGCAATTGTCTCCATTTTTTGTTGAAATTTTTCAGCTTTTAATAGTGCTTCATTGTGTTTCAAATTTTTCACTCCTATTATAACAAATTTATAAAACCGGTTCGACTTTTGATTAAAAATATTTGGAAATATAAAATCCACTTTACATCAAACGCGTTTTATATTTCCTGAAATAATAATATCACTATCTTTTTAAAAAATCAACATTTTTTTTTAAAACAACAAAAAAGAATTTATTTTCTGATAATTATATTGATAAAAGGATTTATTCCTTTTATCTTAGCAAGTATCTCCTTGTCTTAAAAATACTGGCATTATTACTTCTTTTTCGATATCTTCATTTTTTATCAAAGAAACTATCATTTGTGCAGTTTTTTGGGCTAACTGCTCTATTGGTTGCACAATTGATGTTATATTTAATAATCCACAATTAGTTATTAAAGTTCCATCATAAGCAATTAATTTTATATCTTGAGGTACTTTTAAATTATGTTTACAAGCTTCAGCATAACAAGCACAAATTATCATATCACTTCCATAAATACCATCAATTTCAGGATATCTTTCAAAAATTTCTTTAGCTACCTGACAAAAATAATCCATACTAAATTTATTCCATTCCATTTCATAATCTTTTATATCTACCTTAGCTTTAAGCATTTCTTCTCTAAAAGTAGCATGATGCAAATGAGCTGGTGTAGTAACGCTTTTTGCTCCTATTATTTGCAAAGGATGCTTACATCCTGCTTTTAGCATAGCTTGAGCAGCTAATCTTCCGCCTTGTGCATGATCCGAACGAATAATTGGTATCTTATTATTAATAATTCTATCAAAAGCTACAATAGGTTTATTGACATTATCATATAAATCAACTTCTAAAGAATGACAACCCATAATAATACCATCTATCATTGTCTTCTTAGCATATCAACTAATTCATGTTCTGCATTTTCTCTTTCAATCGTTGAACAAACCATTATTTTATAATTATGTTTATATAAAGCTACTTCTAAAAATCTAATAAAAGCTCCAAAAAAGGATGAGCAATATCTGGAACTACTACACCGATAATATTTGTACAATTTCTATACAAATTTCTTGCCAACTCATTCGGTACATAATTTAACTTTTCTATTGCATCTAATACTTTTTTTCTTGATGCCTCTGATACATAACCCTTATTATTCAATACCAATGATACGGTACTTGGTGCCACCTGTGCCAATTTAGCTACATCACGAATACTAGCCATATCTTAACCACCTTATGATACAAATACTTACAATAAAATTATAACATAAATTAAATAGGACAAAAAATCAAAAATTTTTCTTCTGCCTATTGATTTTTTCTGTAAAATTGTTTATTATAGGAATTGTGAGTTAGCACTCACTTATAAAGAGTGCTAACAACTATAAATTAACTTAGTTATAAAATCTATTTACGCATAGGAGGAATATACAATGATTAACCATTAGGCGACAGAGTTGTTATTAAAGTTTCTGAAGGCGATATTAAAACTGCAAGTGGTATCGTTTTACCAGATACAGCAAAAGAAAAACCACAAGAAGGTACTGTTGTTGCAGTAAGCGACGGCAAATATGTAGAAGGCAAAAAAGTTGCTCTTGATGTAAAAGTAGGCGACAAAGTAATCTTCTCTAAATATGCTGGTACTGATGTAAAATTCGATGGTACTGATTATTTAATCGTTAGAGATAGCGATATCTTAGCTGTTGTTGAATAATTGACAGAAACTAATTAATTACAATTTTAATGTATAATCCTAGGAGGTTCTTTATAAATGGCTAAACAAGTATTATTTGGCGAAGAAGCTCGTCAAGCTCTTGGTAGAGGCGTTGATGCACTCGCTAACGCTGTTAAAGTTACACTTGGCCCAAAAGGCAGAAACGTTGTTTTAGATAAAAAATTCGGTGCTCCAACTATCACTAACGATGGTGTTACTATCGCTCGTGACATTGAACTTGAAGATCCATTCGAAAATATGGCGCTCAGCTTGTAAAAGAAGTTGCTACAAAAACTAACGATATCGCTGGTGACGGTACAACTACTGCTACATTACTTGCTCAGGCTATGATTCGTGAAGGTATGAGAAACGTAGCTGCTGGTGCAAACCCAATGGTTCTCAAAAAAGGTATTGAAAAAGCTGTTGCTGCATTAGTTGAAGAAATCAAAGCAAAAGCTCAAAAAGTTGAAGGTAAAGAAGCTATTGCTCAAGTTGCTTCCGTATCTTCCGCTGATGAAGAAACTGGTGCATTAATTGCTGACGCTATGGAAAAAGTTGGTAAAGACGGTGTTATCACTGTTGAAGAATCCAAAGGTATGCAGACTAACCTTTCCGTTGTAGAAGGTATGCAATTTGACCGTGGATACATTTCTCCATACATGGTTACTGATACAGATAAAATGGAAGCTGTTATGGATGATCCTTTCATTCTTATCACTGACCGCAAAATCTCTGCAATCGCAGACATTCTCCCAATCCTTGAAAAAGTTGTAAAACAAGGTAAAGAACTCGTTATCATCGCTGAAGATATTGACGGTGAAGCTCTTGCTACTATCGTAGTTAACAAACTTCGTGGTACATTCAAAGCTCTTGCTGTTAAAGCTCCTGGTTTTGGTGATCGTCGTAAAGCTATGCTCGAAGATATCGCAATCTTAACTGGTGGTAATGTAATCAGTGAAGAACTTGGCCGTAAACTTGATAGCGTAGAACTTGAAGACCTCGGTCGTGCTCGTCAAGTACGTGCTTCCAAAGAAGAAACTACAATTGTTGACGGTTTTGGCGACAAAGCTGAAATCGCAGCTCGTGCTGAAATCATCAAAAAACAAATTGCTGAAACTTCTTCCGATTTCGATAAAGAAAAATTACAAGAACGTCTTGCTAAATTATCTGGTGGCGTAGCTGTAATTGAAATCGGTGCTGCTACAGAAGTTGAAATGAAAGATAAAAAACTCCGTATCGAAGATGCTTTAAATGCTACTCGTGCTGCTGTTGAAGAAGGTATCGTTGCTGGTGGTGGTACTACTTTCATCGATATTCAACCTGCTCTTGAAAACATTGAAGCTGAAGGCGATGTAAAAACTGGTGTTGAAATCGTAAAACGTGCTATTGAAGAACCAGTTCGTCAGATCGCAAACAATGCTGGTCTTGAAGGTTCTGTAGTTGTTGAACATGTAAAATCCGCTGGTGTAGGCGTTGGTTACAATGCTTTAGTTGGCGAATACATGGATATGATTGCTGCTGGTATCGTTGACCCTGCAAAAGTTACTCGTAGCGCATTACAAAATGCTGCAAGTATCGCTGCTATGGTTCTCACAACTGAAACAATTGTTGCTGATAAACCTGAAAAAGCTGATCCTGCTGCTATGGCTGGTGCTGGTATGGGCGGCGGAATGCCTGGTATGATGTAATTTAACATCTCATATCAAATAAAATTAAATAAACAAATTAAGCCTAGTGAATTTTCACTAGGCTTTTTCTTTTACACTATCACTATTATTTTTTATAATAAAATCTATAATAAAAAATTAAAATTCGAGGTGAATTTTTTATGATATTTTTATCTATGTTATTGCTAGGTACATTAATTGGTTTTGTTGGAGCAGGTGGAGCTGGTGTTACTATTACATTACTTACAGTTGGTTTTAACATTCCTATTCATATAGCATTAGGTGTTGCCTTATCTTCTATGGTTTTTACTATGATATCTGGTGTTATAAGCCATTTACGTGAAAATGAAGTAGAATTAAAAACTGGTCTAATCATTGGTTTAGGTGGAGTAATTGGTGCTTTCATTGGTGCTAAATTTTCCACAATCATACCCGAAAATATTTTAAGTATTTTTACTGCTTTAATGATTATTCTATCCGCTCTAATTTTGTATATAAAAGTATATCATAATGATTTATTAAATAAATATTTAAAAGTTCCAACTACATCATTAGCTGGCAAAAAATTTTATATCTATGGTATATTAGTCGGTTGTATTAATGGCTTTTTATCTGGTGCTTTTGGCATAGGAGCTGCTGCTTTTATTCAAATTAGCTTATTAATTATATTCGGTGTTCCACTTTTAAAATCCATCGGAACATGTATGTTGATTATTCTTCCTATTTCTGCTTCTGGTGGTCTAGGCTATCTCACTTCTGGAAATTTAGATTTCACTATTTTTCTACAAACAGTATTCGGATTAATGATAGGTGCTTTTATTGGTTCAAAATTTACAACACATCTAGCACCAAAACCAATCTTAAAATTTGCCATTGTCGCTATGCCAACAATTGGGGGCTTAATTCTTTTATTATTCCACTAAATAAATTCTGTAAATTTTATTATTTACCTATATGGATTTATCTGTGGTAATTTACAAGCAAACTCTTTTAAATAATCTATTTTAAAATTTTCATTCCAATAAATAATACTATTTCCCTCAAATTCATCAACTTTACCTTCAAAAAGACACTTAAAATGCCAAACAACCATTGTTTTATTATCTTTATGCCAAAAATCTTTTATCTCCCATGATAATACCGTATTCTTTTTATTCCATTCATGAAACCAACGTTTTACTTCTAATAAATTCTCATACTTTACACCATAGCTCTCTATATATTTTATATTTTGTGAAAAAATATTCTCCATTCCTAAATCTTTTTTATAAATCCACATTTTAAACCACAAATTAATAATTTCTTCTTTTTGATACATAAAAAACTTCCTTTCAAAGTAAAAATTATTGACTTAGAGTTTACTTCAAATGCTATTATATTCTTAAGTATAAAACTTAACAAGGACGTGATAATATGACTATTAAAGAAGTAAGTCAAAAATATGATCTCAGCCCCGATACTATTCGTTATTATGAACGTATTGGTTTAATTCCACCTGTGCCACGCAAGCCAAATGGTATTCGTGATTTTGACCAAGAATCATGTAATTGGATTGAATTTATAAAATGTATGCGTTCTGCTGGCGTTCAAATCGAAGCATTGATTGATTATGTTCACCTCTTTTATCAAGAAAACACAGCAGAAGCTCGCAAAGATATCTTAATTGAACAACGCGACCGCTTACAAAAACAAATTGATGCTATGAATATAGTAATTGAACGTTTAAATAAAAAAGTAGACCGTTATGAAGAAATCATTATTCCTGCTGAAAAAAAATTATTAAGTAAATAAATTAATAACTTATAAATATAAAAAGACCTCTATTTATAAAATATGTTTTCAAAAATTAGATACAAAATAATTTTGAAGCAGACTTTATTTAGAGGTCATTTTTCTTTTATATTTTAACTTTACCAGTATACTTATCTTATTATATTTATATTATGAAATATATCCTAATTCTTTTTTTTATTTTTAAACTTTCCCTATATTGTTCAGCTAATGCAGTCTTTTCAAATTCTACACTGCCATCAAAGTTTTCTTTAACTACTTTTTCAATTTCATCAAGAGATACATTAAAAAATTCTCTACGTTTATTTACCATATTAACTTTTCTATCATCAAAGCATGATGTAGAGCATTTTCTAATGCTGGTGCATCTTTGCTAAAAATCATAGCATGAACATCAAAATTAAATGGAACAGAAGCATTACCCAGTTCATCAACTCGTTCTTGAGGATTCAATCTGCGTGTCATACCAATTTTATAAATATTTTCTCCAAAAGAGCCAATATTAGAAATTACATATACATATCCTACTCGTTGATTAGCTTCTCTATAATCTATATCAGCTAAATTTTTATCAATCTTTGCGACTTGTGCTTGCATTTCATCTAATTTTTCTTCTAAAACAGTTTTTTGAACTGTATCTGTACATTCAAATAATTGTTTCTGTGCCTCTTTAAGAGCATTTACATAATGTTTCTTTTCTTTTTCAACCTTTTTACGTTCTTCTTCTATTTCTCTCTGTATCCTTGCCTCTTCACGCATTCTAGCTCTTAATTCTTGTTGTTCTTCCTTTTCACGCTGTTTCATTTGCTTATATTCTAATGCCAACCTGAGTTCTTGGACTTTTAATTCATAATATTTACTGTCTATAGATATATCCATAACTACACCTAATTTAGATATTGTTTCTGATGCTTTATTTATTCGTTTCAAGCAAGTATCAAAATTATTATAACGAACTTTACTTATAACATATTCACATTCACTATTAAATGCTCTTAATAAAAGTTTCTTAGTATCATTTACTAATTTTTTCCCTCTACGAGCATCATTATTAACTACCCAATCTGTACGACCTAACACAGCTTTATCTTGTCTTATCATATTTTTTTGTTCTTCTCTAATATTATCTAATTTATACTTATATTGTTCAGAATTAACAAAATCATATTGTGGTTTATACAATGAAAAACTTTGTAGTAAAACTTCATCTCTAAGTTCAACAATTTCATCATTTAAGTTTTTAAGCTCTTTTTCTTTTTCAAATTTTTTTAAATCTAAATTAGAAATATCGTCCTTAATAATATTTCTTCTTTCATTCAATCTAGACATTTCATTTTCTAAATCTTTAATAGCTCTTTCTTCTATTTTTTTAGTTCCTTTATTTTTTTATCTTTAATATTATTTAAGTCTTCTAATTTCATTTTGCATTTTTTGACAAGCTAATTTTAATTCTTCTAATCTTTTAGCATCTGGTGATATTAACTCTCTTAATTTACTAATCTGACTATTAGCATTTTTTAAATCTGATATAGCTTTATCACTTTTTTTATTAACTTCATTTAATGTTAATGTAAGTTCATTTATTTTTTTTCACATCATTTTCTTTTTCACTTTTATAATTACTTAAATTCTTATTCATTTCCATTTTTATTTGTGAAAAATGCTCATTAATATCTTTAATATAATTTTTGTATCTATATGACTTTAAAACCACTAAAGGAATACCTAATATAGAGGCAAATGGTATTACTGAACAAATTACTAATAATATACCAATTATTATATTATTTAAATACCATTTTTCTTTAAAATTTTCTTCTATCATAATATAAACACCACCTAAAAATATATACTTACTATATTTTAAAGTATGATACTATTTTCTTCAAATTTATTAATCAATTTTATATATACTAAAACAAATAAAAACATTGCTATTTCTTATCGTTTTAAGTTATAATTAACTATGTATTAAATTTATAAACAAAAGAAAGAGATGATTTATGGACCCCGATAGGAAACAACAAACTAATTTAAATGATGAAGATGATAACTTTATAACAGAATATAAACAAGAAGTTATCCACAAGCCATGGTCAAAAACTTTAAAATTATTAGTAGCAATTACAACCTTGATTTTAGCCGTTGTTGGCACACTAGCTTCTTTCAAAGCTGCAAGTCTAGGCAACCAAGTAGTAACTACTCAAAATGAAGCTTTTAACCACTGGTCAAACTACCAAGCAAAAACGATTAAGAAAACAACTTTAGAAACTGAACTTTATACTATTGAAATTGAACTTGCCAAACTCAAAGATACAGATAATGCTTTAAAAACTGAACTTTTAGCTAAAAAAGCTATCTATGAACAAGAAATTGCTCAATATAAGCAAGAAGAAATCACTTTAACAGCTAAAGCTCAGGAAGCAGAACAACGTCATTTATTGACAAAAGAGATTTCTACTAACTTTGGTAATGCTTTAATCTTTTTGCAGATAGGTATTTTATTATCTTCATTGACTACACTTAGTAAAATAAAATATTATTGGTATATAGGTTCTATTTCCGGTATCATTGGATTTAGTATCTTTATCACTTCATATTATAGAAATTTAACTATGTAATTAAAAACCTCTTAGTATTATTATGCTAAGGGGTTTTATTTATGTTAAACTACAAATATACATAAATTTATCAGGAGTCTATCATGTCTATTACTTTCAATAAAAAACAACAACAAGTAATCAATGAATTAAATCAAAATATACTCTTAAGCGCAGGAGCTGGCACAGGCAAGACAAATGTACTTTCTTATCGTGTAGCTAATATTTTAAATAAAAATCGTGCCAATGCTAATGAAATTCTCTGCCTAACTTTCACTAATAAAGCTTGTCGAGAATTAAAAAATCGCATCACTTCGCAATTAGATTTTGAAACAGCAAATAAAATCACCATTCGCACCATTCATGGTTTTGCTTATCAAGTGATTACCACTACCGCCAAAAAAGCACAAACAATATTTAAGGAATTTGTCATCTTTGATGATGAAGACCAAAAGACGCTAATCAAACAAACTATCGCCAATTTTCCTAAAGCTAGAGCCTTAGATATTCAATATATCGTAAATTGCATTGAGCAATTAAAGCAAGAACGAGCTTTAAAACATATCTATACTGAAGATATTGAAGCCGATTATACTACTATTTATCATCAACATTTGAAGTTCAACAAAACATTCAATCAACAACAAAGTGATAATTTAACGAAATTTTTTCAATTTGATGGTTTAAATATAATCATCAACTATGAATTGGCTTTACAACAAATGCACGGTTTAGATTACAAAGATTTAATCGCCAATGCTTATCGTTTATTTCAAGACGAAAATATATGCTTATCATGGCGAAAACGCTACAAATATATCATGATTGATGAAATGCAAGACACTAGTTCTTTTGAATATACTATGCTCGAAAATCTCTTTCCTGCTAATAATATCATGCTCTGTGGCGATGAATTTCAAACTATATACGAATGGCGTGGCTCTAATCCTCAAAAAATCTTAACTGCCTTCACTGAAAAATATAACCCTTTAATCATTAATTTCAATGAAAATTATCGCTCTACAAAATTACTTTTAGAAATGGCATACAATACCTTGATAAATCTTTTTTGCAAAGAAACTATCCTTCATTCCTATGCCAAAAATCTACTTTCAAAAAGCAGTGAACTTGGTCATAAAATAGAATTAAAACAAGCAAACACTCTAGCTAACGAAGCCCAATGGATTTTTCAAAATATCGTAAATTTATTACCTTTAGTAAAAACACCTACGCAAATAGCTATTTTAGTTCGCCAAAACAATTATCTACAAAACTTAACATTACATCTAAATTATCTAGCCAATATCTATAATCAAAAAAATCAAGAAGAACCTATCCATTTCATTCAAATAGATAATATCCGCTTTTTCAAACGTCAAGAAATAAAAGATGTTCTATCCATTATGAAATATCTCATCAATCCTAATGATTATCTTAGCCTACAGCGAATATTAGTAAATCTAATTCCTAATATTGGTATTCGCACTATCAAGCAAATATCTTCTGCTGAATATCTTCAAAATGGATTGCGTCTATCTGACTTCATCAATGCAAATTTCCAAAATCCAAACTATGAACCTTTTTCTGACTTGATTTCAGCTTATTTATCCAAAGACATCATAGTTTTTGATATTGAAGGTACAGGTACAGATATTTTTGCAGACAATATTATTCAATTATCCGCCATCAAAATTCGCAAAGGGAAAAAAATAGCTGAATTCAATCGTTATCTAAAATCAGATAAACCTGTTGGCGACTCTGAAAAAGTACATCATATTTCTGATGAATATTTACAAACTCATGGCGAAAATCCTGAGCTTGTCCTTCAAGAATTTTGTCAATTTATCCAAGATGCTATCATCACAGGTCATAATATTCGCGGTTATGATATGGATATTCTCAATCAAAATCTATTAAAACATAACTTAAAACCTGTAGATTTCTCTAATATAAATTTTGATACCTTAGATTTAGTTCGTCGTTTTTATCCTAATCTACCTAATCATAAACTTGAATTTCTAAGTAATCATTTTCAATTTGAAACAAAATCTAATCATAACTCTTTAGATGATGTTTTTGCTACATGGGAATTATTGCACAAATTGCTCGAAGATAAAATTATTCCTACAGCTAAAAAACGTAGTGAATTAATCAATAAACAAAAAAATAAATTCATTCATGTAGCTCAAATTTTCCAAAAACTGCATAATATTTTAAATGACAATTTACTTTTAGAAAATCTAATCGCCCAAATCGTTGAAGAATTTAATTTAGTGAATATCTATAAAGCTAATGCAACTCAAGATGGAGCTGTTCGCTTAGAAAATATTCGCAATTTATTTAGATTAGCCAAAGCAGAACTCAATTCACATCGAGGAACAAATGGCATCAAAGAATTATTACAATATGCTAGTTTATCTAATACAGATTTAGATGCTCTTACTTCTTCTCATCCTAAAATCCCTATTATAACTATTCATCAAGCCAAAGGCTTAGAATTTGATTATGAATTTTTAGCTGGCATGAATGATGATATTTTTCCATCATATTTCAGCACACGCAATGGCTCTATTACTGAAGAAGAAAAACGTCTTTTCTATGTAGCCATCACTCGTGCCAAAAAAGCTTTATTTCTCTCCAGTTCAGGTAGACCTAGTCGTCTATTAAATTATATACCTGAACAATTCATCACCAAAATTAAATAAAAATGCTTACTCTCCATAAAGGCATAATATTTATGCCTTTTTCTTTTAAACAAAAATTTTATAAATTTTAAAATAATTTCATATACTTTTACTTATATAAGTGCTAAAATAAATATAATTTAATCTATCTATATTTTAGAATAAATTGTATATATTCTATTGGAGGTATCCTCTTATGAAAATACTAATTATCGGCGGTGTTGCAGCCGGAACGAAAGCAGCTGCAAAATTAAAACGAGAAAATCGTGATTTAGATATCACAATCATTGCTAAAGATGGTGATATTTCTTATGCTGGTTGCGGTTTGCCATATTATATTGGAGGATTTATCGAAGACCGCTCTAGTCTAATTGTTAATACTCCACAAAAATATGCTGCTATGACAGGCGTGAATGTTTTAACTAATGTAGAAGCTATTGCTGTGGATAATAATAATCATACTGTTATCGCTAAAAATTTAATCACTAATGAAGAAGCTTCTTATACTTATGATAAATTAATTATTGCTACTGGTGCTTCACCTATCACTCCACCTATTGAAGGTATAAAAAAACAAGGTGTATTCTCTTTGCGCCTTCCTAATGATGCTGTAAATATAAGAGATTATGTTACTAACAATCAAGTAAAAAAAGCTGTTATTGTTGGTGGTGGCTTTATCGGTCTTGAAGTTGCTGAAAATCTTCTAGCTCAAAAAGTTGATGTAACAGTTATCGATTTTGCTCCACAAATTATGCCTAATGTCATTGACCCAGAAATTGCTAATTACGTACAAAAACATTTACAAAAACATGGTATTCGCGTATTAACTGGCGTTGCTGCTCAAGAAGTTTTAGGTGATGATAAAGTTTCTGCACTCAAAACCTCCGCTGGTGAATTAAGTGCAGATTTAGTAATCTTGTCTGTTGGTATCAGACCAAATACTGCCTTTTTGTATGATACAGGTATGGAAATGTTCAAAGGAACTATTCTTGTAAATGAACAATTACAAACAAATTTACCTGATATCTACGCTATTGGCGATTGTGCTATGGTTTCCAACAGAATGACACATTCTGCTCAATGGTCTCCAATGGGTTCTAGTGCCAACTTAGAAGGCAGACTCTTAGCTCAAATTTTAAATAATACACCTAAAAATTATCCTGGCGTATTAGGCACAGGTATTGTAAAACTTCCAGAACTAAACTGTGCAAGAACAGGTCTTAGTGAAAAAGTTGCTCGTGATGCTGGTTACGATGTAGAAACTGTAATGGCAGTTGTTGATGATAAAGCTCATTATTATCCAGATGCAAGCTCTTTCATCACCAAATTAATCGTAGATAAATCCACACATAAAATCTTAGGTTTCCAAGCACTTGGAAGCGGTGCTGTAGACAAAATGGTAGATATCGCTGTAACAGCTATTTCCCTAGATGCTACTATTGAACAATGTGAATGTATGGATTTCTGTTATGCACCTCCATTCTCCACAGCTATTCATCCATTTGTACAAACAGTTCATATTATGCAAAATAAATTAAGCAATAAATTAATCAGTATCACTCCTGCTGAATATCTAGCTGGCAAAGCAAAAGATTATCGTGTAATTGATGCTGGTTTAGCTCCTAGTATTCGTGGTGCTAAATATGTAGATTTAGCAAAAGTAAATGCACCTATAGAAGGTATCGGCAAAGACGAAAAACTTCTTTTAGTATGCGCTAAAGGTAAACGTGCATATTTCTTACAAAATCGCTTAAGACATCTAGGTTATACAAACACACTGTCCCTTGAAGGTGGTCTTTTCTTCAATGATGTAAAAGTAAAAACTACATCTAAATTAACACATGAAGAAATAAAAGCTGTAAAAGCTCTAGGTTTTCTTCAAGACAAAAATACAGAAGATAAATTCAATGGTCGTGTAATCACTAGAAATGGTAAAATTACAGCTCAAGAAAGCAAAGTTATCGCTGAAGCAGCAGATAAATTTGGCAGTGGTGAAATAACAATGACTTCCCGATTAACTGTGGAAATTCAAGGCGTTCCATATGATAATATTGAACCATTACGCGAATATCTAATGCAAAATGCAGGCCTTGAAACAGGTGGTACAGGCTCAAAAGTTCGCCCTGTAGTTTCTTGTAAAGGTACTACTTGCCAATATGGCTTAATTGATACATTTGCTTTATCTGAAGAAATTCATCAACGTTTCTATAAAGGATATAGAGATGTAAAACTCCCTCATAAATTCAAAATCGCAGTTGGGGGCTGTCCTAATAACTGTGTAAAACCAAATCTAAATGATATTGGTATCATCGGTCAACGCGTTCCTCAAATTGATTATGCAAAATGTCATGGTTGTAAAATTTGTCAACCAATGAATAGATGCCCAATGAAAACATTAAATGTCATAGATAAAAAAATAACTATTGATGAAAAACATTGCAATCATTGTGGTCTTTGCGTAAATAAATGCCCATTCCATTGCTTTGATAATTATACTGATGGCTATCGCGTTTATATCGCGGTCGTTGGGGCAAACGCGTAAAAGAAGGTCAACCATTATCCAAAATCTTCACATCTAAAGAAGAAGTTTTAGCCATTGTCGAAAAAGCTATTCTTTTATTCCGTGAACAAGGTATCACTGGTGAACGTTTCTCTGATACAATTGATAGATTAGGTTTTGCTAATGTAGAAGCACAATTATTAGCAGATGACCTCTTATCTCGTAAGCAAGAAAACTTAAAAGCACAAAAACATTTAGTCGGTGGCGCTACTTGCTAAATAAAATTAATATTATTCTTTAACTTAAATAAAAAAGATAGAATACAAAAGTGTAATTCACCAAAGTATTCTATCTTTTTATTTTGCTGTATTTTATTATTTTGTTATTTTATTGATAAAAGATTTTCTCCAATATTTATATTTGTTTCTTTTGTACAAACAACTTCTGTATAATTCATCATATTTGTTATAACAATAGGAACATCTAAGCAATACCCTTTAGATTTTAATAAATCTATATCAAATTCTATTAATTTTTGCCCAATTTTAATTTCATCACCTTGTTTTACAAAAGCTTTAAAACCTTCTCCTTTTAATTTTACAGTATCCATTCCTATATGAATTAATAATTCCACGCCTTCTTGAGTTGTAATGCCTATAGCATGTAATGTAGGTAATAATGCATTTACCACACCATTAACAGGTGATACCAAAACACCTTCTTTAGGATTTATAGCTATGCCATTTCCTAAAATACCAGAAGCAAATGCTTCGTCTTTTACTTTATTTAATGGTAAAACATCGCCTTTTAATGGACTTGCAATCTCTACAACTTTATTATTTTCATTTAAATCAACTTTATTCATTGCATTATTTTCTTCTTGTTCGACTTTTTCTGTTCCTGTTTCCATTTTGGAATTATAGCCAAAGAACCATGTAATCGTAAAAGCTACAGCAAAAGAGATGACATTTACTAAAATATAAAATGGTAATTGTTCATTTAAATATAATAATGTTCCTGGAATACCTGTAATTGACATACCAGTAGCTTTTAATTGTAAATTAGAAGCTAAAAATCCGCCAACGCCTCCACCAATCATTGCACAAACAAAAGGTCTTATAAATTTCAAATTAACCCCAAACACAGCTGGCTCAGTAATACCCAGTAAAGCTGACAAACAAGAAGGATATGCTACCTGTTTTACTTTATTAGAAACAGCCTTCATAGCTACAGCTAATACAGCGCCTGCTTGAGCCACATTTCCACAAGTACCTATTGGATTTAAATAATTCCAACCATCTTGAGCTAACATACTGATTTCCAAGAAATTGAAAATATGATGTATACCAAAAATGCCAAATAATTGACCAAAACAACCATATAAAAGTCCACCTATGCCAAAAGGTAAGAATAAAATAGACTTAACTAAGAATAACAATTCTAATTCTAACCAATGAAGAATAGGGCCTAAAACAAATAATGCTAACACAATACCTACTAATAAAGTCAAAAATGGTGTAATAATCAAATCAACTACATCTGGTATATGTTTTCTAACCCAACATTCAAATTTTGCAGCTAAAACACCTGTAACAAAGGCTGGTAACACTGAACCTTGATATCCTGATACCTTTATATAATCAAAAAATAATAAAGGCTCAATCTTACCTGCACCTACATCATAAGCACTAGGTAAACTTGGACTTACTAACATCAATCCCAAAACCATACCGATTACCGGGCTACCACCAAAATTGCGGAAAGTAGACCAACAAACTAAAGCAGGTAAAAAAGCAAATGCAGTATCTGTTAATATTTTAGAAAAAGTCAACATAGATTCTGGTATATTTGTAGCATCAATTCCTAAAATAGCCAATACAGCATCTTGCATAAGTAAACCACGAACACCCATAAAAAGACCAGTAGCAACTAATACAGGTATAATAGGCACAAATACATCAGAAAACATTCTTATTGCTCTTTGGAAACTATTGCCATATTTTACCTCATCTGCATTATTACTTTCTCCGATTATATTTATAACTTCATTATAAATTCTATTTACTAAACCCGTTCCCAATATAATTTGATATTGCCCAGAATTAAAAAATGAACCTTTTACCTTTTCTATACTTTCTATCATTTTTACTTGTATTTTATCTTTATCTCTTACAACAATCCTCAATCTTGTAGCGCAATGTCTAACTGAAACGATATTATCTTTAGTTCCTACTAACTCAATAATCTTTTGTGCTAATTCTTTATCTCCCATAATTTGCTCTCCTATCTATATTTTTCGCTATTAATTCACCACATAAATTCCCACTTATTGATATCTTTTCATGTTTACGATATATTCTTGATGAAAATACTTTTTCACCTTCATTTATAAATATCTCTATACTAGAATTATCTATCCACAATTCCATATCAATAATTTTTTCCAATTTACAAGATTTTTTATCCCAATTATTTGTTAACCAATTCAATTTATAAATTGAAAAATTCCATTTTTTTTCAAAATTATAATTTATTTTGAATTCATCTTCTATAATCCAGTCAATATTTTTATCTTCTTTAATATTTTCTAATTTTAAATATACTGTATGCTTATCATTTAAAATATTAAATTGGTCATCATCACATTCTTTAATAATTATATCTTGCCCCAATAAATTATATAGTTCTTTCACAGGTCTTTGATATAATCTATTTTTTTCAAGTAAAATCTCTCTAGGCATGGTCAAACAATGTATGCTATCTTGTAATTTAGCAAAAGCTTTTTCTTCCTCATCATTCATTCTAGACATCCACGCCCATAAAATTCGCCTTTTTTTATCATCTTCAAATGTCTGTGGAGCATAAAAATCAAAGCCATAATCCATCATAAAATAATTTTCATCTAAATTTTTATCATCAATTTCTCCTGTAGTTTCATCTAAATCAATTAGTTTATACACAGAGAAACTTTTTAAAGGTATATCTTTTTCATTATCTCTATATTGCGGACAGTAAAATAATATATATTTATCTCCCATGCGAAACATATCAGGACATTCTATCATTGATACGTATTTGATGTAGCCAAACTTCCCATATATTGCCAATTTTCACCATCAAGAGAATGATATAATGCAATTGCTCCTAATTTTGTTGTTTGTTGCGCACCTATAACTAAAAGAAATCATTATTTTTACCTGCAAAATTTTAGGGTCTCTAAAATGTTCACTATATTTTATTGGTGTATTTATAATTATTCCTTTTTTTAGAAAATTTCTCCCATTATTAGAAATAGCTAAACATTGACTGCTTTTCCGCTCATTATCATATTTCCTATTACCTGTATAAAAAACATATAATTTATCCTTTATAACATAACTGCTCCCTGAATATACTCCATTAAAATCATATTCTTGGTCTGGTATAATAGCACTTCCTTTGAAGCTCCAATCAATTAAATTTTTTGAAGTAAATAATCCCCACTCCTTATATGTATGATTTTTTTCAAACCTATTCCATTGAAAAACACATAATAAATTCCCTTGTATTGGATTAGTCCATTAGGGTCATTTAGTAATCCCACATTAGGCTCTAAATGAAATTTTTGTCTAATATCTATGCCCATTCTTTTCCTTCTTTCCTAAAAACTACATATATATTAAATAATATTTACAGTGATTTTTCTATAGTATTTCTTTACCAAAATATGGAAAAACAAACCTTTTATTTTATAATATTATCTATGAAAGAATATAAAGAAACTCAACACAGTATACACTATAAATCTTTATCAGATTTATCATTTTATAGTGCTGGTTATGAAAATGTAAACCTAG
>ENA-OQER01000376-OQER01000376.1-human-gut-metagenome-genome-assembly--contig:-NODE-376-length-24840-cov-3.355966_pt1 | contig 24840 bp, 24 predicted proteins | sample MGYA00242797_ERZ504639 | MGnify/ENA primary metagenome ERZ504639 (study PRJEB26092, sample SAMD00036306) | human gut metagenome | host: Homo sapiens | study: EMG produced TPA metagenomics assembly of...
ACCTTCTGCACCTAACTCAACAGCCTTCTTTGTATCTGCCGGAGTATCTGCATTAGTTCTTACGCCAAGCTTTCTATATTCATCAGCCCAGCCCATAAGTCTCTCAAAGTTACCGCTTATAGTTGCTGCAACTGTCTTTATATCACCTTTATATATCTTACCTGTTGAACCATCCAGAGAAATGTAATCTCCCTCCCTGAATGTATATCCACCTAGTGTAAATACCTTTGCTTCTTCATCTATATTGATAGCACCGCAGCCAGATACACAGCATGTACCCATACCTCTTGCAACAACGGCTGCATGTGATGTCATACCACCACGCACTGTAAGTATACCCTGTGCAGCGTGCATACCTTCTATATCTTCAGGTGATGTTTCAAGTCTTACAAGAATAACTCTCTCACATTTGCCGCCCTTACCAAGCTCCTTAGCTTCATCGGCTGTAAATACAACTTTACCTGCTGCCGCACCCGGAGATGCTGGAAGTGCTTCTCCTATCACCTCGCCGCTCTTAAGTGCTCTGCATCAAACATAGGATGAAGTAACTGGTCAAGCGACTTCGCATCTATTCTCATAACAGCCTCCTGTGGAGTAATCATACCCTCATCAACAAGATCGCAGGCTATCTGTATAGCTGCCTGTGCTGTTCTCTTGCCGTTACGTGTCTGTAAGAAGTAAAGCTTTCCTTCTTCAATAGTAAACTCCATATCCTGCATATCTTTATAATGCTTTTCAAGCTTCATGGCAAGGTCCATAAACTGTGCATAGCATTCTGGAAGGTCCTTTTCAAGCTGTGTGATAGGCTGTGGTGTACGTACACCTGCAACTACATCCTCGCCCTGTGCATTGATAAGATATTCGCCATATATTCCCTTTGCACCTGTTGATGGATTTCTTGTAAATGCAACACCAGTTCCTGATGTCTCACCCTTATTACCAAATACCATTGTCTGTACATTAACTGCTGTTCCCCAGCTTCCCGGAATATCGTTCATTCTTCTGTATACAATGGCTCTTGGGTTATTCCATGAACGGAATACCGCCTTTACAGCCTCCATAAGCTGTACCTTAGGGTCTTGTGGGAACTCCTCCCCCTTTGACTCTTTATAGAAAGCCTTAAATCTTGTGATAAGTTCCTTCATATCCTCTGCTGTAAGCTCTGTATCATACTTAACGCCCTTAGCAGCCTTTACTTCGTCTATAATCTTTTCAAATTCAGACTTTGATACTTCCATAACTACGTCTGAAAACATCTGGATAAATCTTCTATATGAGTCATATGCAATCGTGGATTGCCTGTCTTGGCGGCAAAACCTTCAACTGCAACATCATTAAGTCCAAGGTTAAGTATTGTATCCATCATACCCGGCATAGATGCCCTTGCACCTGACCTTACTGATACAAGAAGCGGGTCGCTGTTATCTCCGAACTTCTTGCCATTGTACTCCTCTAACCATGCAAGTGCTTCGAATATCTGTGTCTTTATTTCCTCTGATATATTCTGCCCATTATCGTAATAATTCGTACACGCTTCCGTTGTAACTGTAAAGCCTGTGGTATCGGCATACCAAGTCCTGTCATCTCCGCCAGATTAGCTCCTTTTCCTCCTAGCAACGCTCTCATAGAAGCATTTCCTTCTGAAAATCTGTAAACCCATTTGTTCATAAGATTCCCTCCATTCATAACCCATGTTAAATTGTTCCGTACAATGTCATTGTTAAAATTATAACATACCCTGGCTGATTAAGCAATAAGCTTGTACGGATTTTTATACATATAGTATGATTATATTCATATTATGGAAAAATATTCATGATAGATGTATTGTTGTTTAAAACACATTCGGTTGGCGAACTGACGACATAATATAAGTGCTGCAATGCATATCACAACAACCACTGCTTTTACAACCACTTTAAGCTCCAATACTCACCCCACTATAAAATGTTTTTAAAATATCCTCATAAGTTGCACCACCTTCTGCCATATTCTGTGCCGTGTATACACCAACCCCGAAACCATCTCCCACTCCTGTTGTTGTTATCTTTACGCCACTATCCATATATTCTATTTTATAATTAGGTGAATTAAGTCCCAGAATCTTTGCAAATGTGCTTCCTGTCATCACCATATTGCCGACCTGCATCTTAGATACATATCCATCACTGCTTACCGATACAACCTGTACCTGCTTATCAAGCCCCTTTTTATCCAGTGTCAGACCATCGTATGCTTTTTCAAATGCATTAACAAAATCCTTGTTATTAACAGTCTTAACGACAAAATATTCTTTTGCTTCTTTATCCTTAGGACATTCAACTGCCATAAGATATGAATAATCATCTCCTAACATATCCTTGCCAGAAAGCGTAAAACCTGCTGTTACGTATGTATACCTTGCCTCTATATATTGCCCGTTACAGCTTATTGTCATGCCATTTGTCGCTGCTACACAGTCATTTACAAGGTTATAATTATCCAAATAGTCCTTTCCCCACTTTTTCTTCATCTGTCCTGATGTCATATACGACATACCAAGCTGACTACTGTCTATGTTCATCCTTTCGCCCATTAAACGGTATATATCTGTCCTTATCATTATGCTTTCTGCTTTTAGAAGTTCAACCTCATCACCCATATACAATCTGTCGGCAAGAACCATTGAAACAAACTTCTCAACCTCTACAGATTGTGATGCATTTTTATAATTCACTGTTACCGTCCTTCCATCAGCTATCTCTTCACTCACAGCCGTATCAACAACACCTGTTAGCTTCAGCGTAATAACCGATGGCACCAGCAAATAAATGGCGATAAATATCATTACCTCCATACATTTCCTGACTATACTGCGGCCTTTCCTGCTTTCTCCCGTAATTAATGAATTATTATCTTCTCCCCTCCTGCTTTTATAATAATTATAATCCTTGTAATCATAATTTCCTGCCTCGCAGCTGCTTATGACATACCCTTGTGTATCGTTCCTTCTTCTTGCCTTCTTATATTCTATATACTGCTTGTCTGTTGCCGCTTCATCTATTCTTTCCCCGATTAAACCCACTCCTCTGATTATAATACGGGGTAAAAAAAATCTATCCAGTCTCATACACTTTATCTAGCCTCCTAGATAATGTATGAATACCGGATAGATATTATTCTATATTTTGCAACCTTTACTTTAACTTAACTGGTGTCTTAGTAAGCTTCCAGATTTCTGTTGCATACTCTTCAATAGTTCTGTCTGATGAGAACTTACCTGCCTTAAACGAGTTAATCATAACTGTCTTAGCCCAGCCAGTCTCATCCCTGTATCTCTTATCAATCTTAGCCTGTGCTTCTGCATAAGAACGGAAGTCCTTAAGAATGAAGTAAGTATCTGCTCTTCTTCCCTCCTGTGAGTTAAGAAGTGAGTTGTAGATATCCCTGAACATCTCTGGATCTTCCTTAGAATACTTACCATTGATAAGTTCCATAAGAACCTCTCTTATATTCTGGTCGTTGTTGAAGATTTCCATAGGATCATAGCCACCCTCATTCTCATAACGGATAACTTCATCAGAACGAAGACCGAATATTACGGCATTCTCCTCTCCAACCTCCTGGACTATCTCAACATTAGCGCCATCCATAGTGCCAAGTGTTATTGCACCATTAAGCATAAACTTCATGTTACCTGTACCTGAAGCCTCCTTAGATGCTGTAGATATCTGCTCAGATACATCTGCTGCTGCAAATATTATCTCAGCGTTAGATACTCTGTAATTCTCGATAAATACTACTTTAATTTTTCCATTAATAGATTCATCATTGTTGATCACATCTGCAACATTATTAATAAGCTTTATAGTCTGCTTTGCAATCTTATAACCAGCGGCAGCCTTTGCACCAAAGATAAATGTTCTAGGAACAATATCCATATCAGGATTCTTCTTGATTTCATTGTAAAGGTACATAACATGAAGAATATTAAGAAGCTGTCTCTTATATTCGTGAAGTCTCTTTACCTGTACATCAAATATAGAATCCGGATTAACATCTATTCCATTGTGCTCCTTGATATACTTTGCAAGTCTTACTTTATTCTTATGCTTAATCTGCATGAATTCCTGTCTTGCCTTTTCATCATTAACATATACAAGCATCTTTTCAAGCTGCTTAAGGTCTGTTACCCATCCATCACCAATCTTGTCTGTAATCCAGTCTGCAAGAAGTGGATTAGCATGAAGAAGGAATCTTCTCTGTGTGATACCATTAGTCTTGTTGTTGAACTTCTCTGGCATCATCTCATAGAAATCCTTAAGCTCCTGCTTCTCTAAGATTTCTGTATGAAGTCTTGCAACACCATTGACAGAATATCCGGCACATATAGCAAGATTAGCCATCTTAACCTGACCATCATATATAACAGCCATCTTTCTGACCTTTTCCTGGTCTCCTGGATACTTTGCCTTAATATCTTCAACGAATCTTCTGTTGATTTCCTCTACTATCTGATAGATTCTTGGAAGAAGTCTTGAGAACAGCTCAATAGGCCACTTCTCAAGTGCCTCAGCCATAATAGTATGGTTAGTATATGCAACTGTCTTAGTTGTAACCTCCCATGCTTCATCCCATTCAAGACCATTCTCATCCATAAGAACTCTCATAAGCTCTGCAACTGCAACTGTTGGATGTGTATCATTAAGCTGGAATGTAACCTTCTCATAAAGCTTCTTTACATCACCATTGTGCATCTTCTTATATCTTTCAACAGCTCTCTGGACTGATGCAGATACGAAGAAATACTGCTGCTTAAGTCTTAATTCCTTACCTGCATAATGGTTATCGTTAGGATAAAGAACTTCTACAATATTCTTTGCAAGGTTCTCTTCCTCTATAGCCTTCTGGTAATCGCCCTTGTCAAATGAGCTTAAGTTAAATGTATTAACTGGCTCTGCATCCCATATTCTAAGTGAATTGACTGTGTTGTTACCATATCCGATAACTGGAAGGTCATAAGGAACAGCTATAACTGAACGATAGTCTTCCTGAACGAATATATCACGTCCAGTTGCTTCATCTCTGTAAGAACGCACATACCCACCAAACTTGACTTCATATCTGTATTCAGAACGCTTAATCTCAAATGGATTGCCATCCTTTAACCAGTTATCAGGAACCTCTACCTGATATCCGTCCTTAATCTCCTGTTTGAACATACCATACTTATATCTGATACCGCATCCGTAAGCTGGATATTCAAGAGTTGCAAGTGAATCAAGGAAACATGCTGCAAGTCTTCCAAGTCCACCGTTACCAAGTGCTGCATCTGGCTCCTGATCCTCGATAACATTAATATCAAGTCCAAGCTCCTCAAGTGCTTCTTTTATCTCGTTATACTTAGTAAGATTAATCATGTTATTACCAAGTGCACGTCCCATAAGGAACTCCATAGACATATAATATACAATCTTAGGATCTTCCTTGTCATATGTCTTATGTGTAGCTATCCACTTATCTATGATAAGATCCTTAACTGCATACGCAACTGACTGGAACACCTGCTGCTTATCTGCCTCATCAATATTCTTTCTATAAAGAGATTTACAATTACTTACAACTTTTTTCTTGAATTCTTCCTTGCTAAAAGATGCTTCTGTATCTGTCACCATGTATTCTTCTCCTCCTTAATATATAGATATACCACAAATGTATATCATTATTCCTGATTTAACTAATCGTGTCTGATTCAATTAACATTATTCACAAAGCACGTTACACGATGGTTAAATTATACACGATTCGCACCCTTATTGCAATTTAATAAAATTAATTGATCATTATTATTCAAGATAATAAAGATATGCTTGTTCTGGCAGTGGTGCACTCTGTAAATTCCCTTTACCACATCCAGCTATTGCAATCAAACTAACAGCTAATAACATCATCATTTTTCTTTTCATTCATACCACCTCCATTCTTTTAATATAAATCATTTATATGCAACATAATCTTCTATAACATTTTTTATAGTTCTTATTAATTTCAGTATATTCATCCTTAATAATATTTCAATACAATTGGCGTGAACTGTCATTTTGGGGCGTGAATTGTACCTCATCTCACCTATTTATATAAAAACGAGGAGAAAATACGCATAACTGCGATTTTCTCCTCGTCTTTACATATTATAAATTATTAAGATACTATTTTAGTTCTTCTCAACCGCAAGCACAACCTTCTCACCATTGATATCCCAATCCTTAGTGAATCCTGCTGTCTTACCTGTTTCAATAGTATTTGCAAGAACAACACTCTTAATCTGCTCTGCATTCTTAACCATAAGGTCTGCTAACTTGTCATTACCATCTACATATACAGTAATCTTGTCCATAACCTCAAATCCTGCATCCTTACGCATAGTCTGGATCTTGCTTACGATTTCTCTTACGAAGCCTTCCTCGATAAGCTCTGGTGTAAGGTTAGTATCCATAACAACTGTGATACCCTTGTCAGAACTTGCTACAAAACCTTCTTTCTGAGTCATCTCTATAAGAACATCATCCTTCTCAAGAACGATATCTTCACCATCAGCATTGATTGTAAATGAACTTAGTGTTAAGCTCATCCATAGTTGCATTGCCATCAAGTGTTGAAAGCGCTGCTCTGATAGCATTAAGATGCTTGCCATACTTTGGTCCAAGTGTCTTTAACTGTGGCTTGAATGAGTATGAAGTAAATGCTCTTACATCATCTGTGTACTCAACTTCCTTAACATTAAGCTCATCTGCTATGATAGCTGTAAAGTATTCGTTTAACTTCCAGTCAGCCTTGATGTACAGCTTGCCGATTGGCTGTCTGTTCTTGATGTTAGTTGAGTTACGGCAGGCTCTTCCGATAACAACAGCATTTAATACATCTTCCATGTTATCTTCAAGTTCCTTGTCAATCCATTCTTCCTTAACTTCTGGGAAGTCGCAGAGGTGGATACTGATAGGAGCTGTCTTATCTATACTGCATACAAGGTTTCTGTAAATGCTTTCTGTCATGAAAGGAATCATAGGTGCTGCTACCTTGCAAAGTGTTACAAGTGTTGTGTAAAGAGTCATATAAGCATTAATCTTATCCTGCTCCATACCCTTTGCCCAGAATCTTTCACGGCATCTTCTTACATACCAGTTAGAAAGCTCATCTACAAAGTCCTCAAGTGCTCTTGCTGTTTCTGTAATCTTGTAGTTGGCAAGATTGTTATCAACAGTCTTAACAAGAGTATTAAGCTTAGAAAGAATCCATTTATCCATAACTGGAAGCTTATCATACTCAAGTGTGTACTTAGTAGCATCAAATTCATCTATATTAGCATAAAGTACAAAGAATGCATATGTGTTCCAGATAGTTCCCATGAACTTTCTCTGACCTTCTGTAACAGCCTTATCATGGAATCTGTTAGGAAGCCATGGTGCTGAGTTCTCGTAGAAATACCAGCGGATGGCATCTGCACCGTGCTTCTTTAATGCATCAAATGGATCTACAGCATTTCCCTTTGACTTACTCATCTTCTGTCCATCTGCATCCTGAACATGACCAAGTACGATAACATTTTCATAAGGTGCTTTATTGAAAAGAAGTGTTGATATAGCAAGCAGTGAGTAGAACCAGCCTCTTGTCTGGTCAACGGCTTCTGAAATGAACTTAGCAGGGAACTGCTGTTCAAATACTTCCTTATTCTCAAATGGATAATGGTGCTGTGCAAATGGCATTGAACCTGAGTCGAACCAGCAGTCGATAACTTCTGGAACTCTCTTCATCTTGCCCTTACACTTAGGACAAGTACAAGTAACAGCATCAATATATGGTCTGTGAAGCTCGATATCATCTGGGCAGTTATCAGAATGTTCCTTTAATTCTGCCTTGCTTCCGATAGATAACATTTCTCCACAATCATCACATACCCAGATATTAAGAGGAGTACCCCAGTATCTGTTACGTGAAATTCCCCAGTCCTGAACATTCTCAAGCCATGCGCCAAAACGTCCAGTTCCGATAGTTTCCGGAATCCAGTTGATTGTCTTGTTGTTAGCTATTAAGTTAGCCTTAACTTCTGGATCACTCATCTTGATAAACCAAGACTCTCTTGCATAGTAGATAAGTGGTGTATCACATCTCCAGCAGAATGGATAATCATGCTCAAACTTAGGAGCATCGAATAACTTGCCTTCCTTATCAAGATCCTTAAGAACTTCTGGGTCTGCCTTCTTAACGAAAAGTCCTGCATATGGTGTTTCCTTTGTAAGTTCACCCTTTCCGTCAACGAACTGTACGAATGGAAGGTCATATTTACGTCCAACCTTGGCATCATCTTCACCAAATGCTGGTGCAATATGAACGATACCAGTACCATCTGACATAGTTACATAGTCATCACATGTAACAAAATGTCCCTTCTTGTGCTGCTTAGCCGCAACATCTGCCGCACACTGGTATAATGGCTCATATTCTTTATATTCAAGGTCTTTACCCTTGTAAGTTTCTAATACTTCGTAGTCAACTCCTGCACCGCTTCCAGCTTCCTTATCTTCTTCAATAGCTGCTCCTGTTACTGTCTGACCGGCCTTAACTGCAAGTCCACCAAGCACCTTATCAAGAAGTGCTTCTGCCATATAATAAGTATAGCCATCTGCTGCCTTAACCTTTACATATGTTTCTTCTGGGTTAACGCAGAGTGCCACGTTAGATGGAAGTGTCCAAGGTGTTGTTGTCCATGCAAGGAAATATGCATCTTCGCCTACACACTTGAAACGTACTACTGCTGAACGCTCTTTAACAGCCTTGTAACCCTGTGCTACTTCGTGTGATGAAAGTGGTGTTCCACAACGTGGGCAGTAAGGAACAATCTTAAAGCCCTTATATAAAAGACCCTTATCCCATATCTGCTTTAAAGCCCACCATTCAGACTCGATGAAGTTATCATCATATGTGATGTATGGATTATCCATATCAGCCCAGAAACCAACTGTAGATGAGAAATCTTCCCACATACCCTTGTATTTCCATACGCTTTCCTTACATTTCTTGATGAATGGCTCAAGACCATACTCTTCAATCTGTTCCTTGCCATCAAGACCTAATTCCTTCTCAAGCTCAAGCTCAACTGGAAGTCCATGTGTATCCCATCCGGCCTTACGTGGAACCATATAGCCCTTCATTGTTCTATATCTTGGAATCATATCCTTTATAACTCTTGTAAGAACATGTCCTATATGTGGCTTACCATTAGCTGTTGGAGGTCCATCATAAAATGTATATGTTTCCCCCTTCTTACGGTTATCAATACTTTTCTGGAATATATCATTATCCTTCCAGAACTTTTCAACCTGTTTTTCTCTGTCTACGAAATTCATATCTGATGAAACTTCTCGTATACCATTGTGTTACTCCTTTCAAATCATTTACTTAATCGTAACGATGTTAGCTTGCTTTATTGGTGCTGTAACAAATGTCGTTACACACGCAAAAAAGCCCTGCCGTAATACGACAGGGGCTGAATCAACTTAACCTATATCAATTACGACATACCATCATATGCGTCCCTTGTAACGGTAGGATTACCGTCCTCACTTACTTTTCGTAATATAATACTATCCTTAATGTTACCCATAATATTATACTGCAAAGTTCTGCAAGGATGCTTGGAAGTGATATTCAACTATGCTCTACTCACACCGGCTTCCACCATCCCGGCTCGCTATTGCTTTCTTTCATAATCTACTGTCTTCGTCATCGCAGATAATGTGATTGTATATAATTGATCTTAAAATGTCAATAATTAAGCTGTATTATTTATTATAATTTATCACAAAATCACCTGTTATTGTGTTATATGATGCATTCCTTTAGCCCTGCTATGCCCGTCCTTTTCTGCGTTCAATTCCTTTTTCCTTATAATATCGCGCTTTATCGGCATACATTTTCTCCTCTGCCTCACGTAACATTTCATCAAAGCCTGTTATTACATTCTCACTCCAGATAACACCTGCTGCCATATTTACAGAACGCTCATTCATTAGTTCTTTTAACTCTGTTATACGCTTTATTAATGTATTCTCATCTATCTGTGTACAGATTACAAGAAACTCATCTCCACCTATACGAAATACTGCATCCACTCCAAACACGTCTGTAAGGCATCCACATGCATTAAGAATAAGTCTGTCGCCTGCCTCATGTCCCATTGTATCATTCACATATTTCAGTCCTGTAACATCACAGTAAACAACGCCTATACTCTGTTTTTTATCTATACTATCTACACAGTCTCTCATAGCAAAACGGTTTCCTATATTGGTCAGGGCGTCCTTATAGCTCATATCCTCAAGCTTTCTCATCATATTCCTGCGCTTTATACACGATATAATAAAAGCACTCATAATCTCAAGTATACTTAAGGCATATTCGAGTGTAAGCAGTGGCAGATTGTCTATTCCCATAAATGCAATAACTTCCCCTTCGTTATATATAGGAATTACAATTATCGAATGAATACCCTGTCTTTTTAAATTATCATATTGCAGAGGATCACTCTCTTTTATCTCTTCAAGATCCTTAATCACGACATTTCTGCCATTTTCAAAGCACTTATACCAGTTAGCACATACCTCCGGAGGCACATTCTGAAGATTATCCTTCTCTGGACTTACTCCCTCTGCCGTCCACTCATATGTATTATCATCTCTGCCATATATATTTTTTTCAAATATATAGGTTCTTTCTCCATTAAGTGCTTTCCCTATATACCCAAGAAGTATATTTATCGTTTCATCAGGTGTATCTGCTGCAAGTGCCTCTCTTAAGCCCTCATTGACAAATGCTTCTGTTTCTCTATACTTCTGGATAAGCTTATCCTGTGCAAGCTCTTCACTTATATCTATGCCTATTTCCAGCCTGTACTTTCTGTTTCCTTCCCCCTCAACCAGAGTATCCTTTATTATCATATATTTATCTAATACAGGATTATAATAACGCCATTCCTGAAATGTGCCCGGTGAAAGTCTGCTGTTGTTGCACATACCACATTTAACAGAAGCTTTTTGTAATACCTCATAACACTTCTTGCCTTTTATATCCTCTATTGATTCTAAGCCATACGCTTTCAATGCTTTATGATTCATATATACAATTTCATTGGTTTCTATATCTGTTGCATATACATATTCATTCAGATTTATAAAAAAATCCCCTATTTCTTTTATATTTTTCATACGCATGTCTCCCTTTATTATTGAATCTGTAATATTCCCCATTCATTAAACGAATCAGCATATTCTATATATAATTCTCCGTAACAGCCCCTTTTCCTTTTGCATTTTATATCATTTTGTTATTTTTTTGTCAATATATAGTGGAATATTTTTATTAATTTTTCACTTCTTTAATATATAGCTATCACCGCTTACCTTTCTATAACACAGCTATGCTTCTTTGTTTTTTTATCATAATTAATCCCAACAAGTAATATATTATCTGTATATTTCTTAACAGCCTCTGGGTATTTTTTCTCTTTTATCTGATTGATGGCGGTGACTGCATCCTGATTCCACTTCAGCTTAATAATTAAAGCCGGATAACCTGCTGTATACTCTGGCTTTGGTAATAGTACAATATCTGCAAAGCCTCTGCCTGTTGGCATTTCTCTTACTGGCTTGAAATAATACTGCATTGCACTTAAATAAGCTAATGATAAAACACAGCTTAAAGAGTTCTCATTATTATATTGAATGGCCGATGTGTATTCTGTATGAATTTTTTCAATGCAATCCGCTACTGTATCTGCATCTTTATCAAGAGTTGCATCTATTATTACCTGCGACTGCTTTTGAAATGCAATTAATTCATTCCACTCTGTTTTTTTAGTAGCAAGAATAAATTCCTGACGAATTTCCTCATTAGGTATATATGCCATTTGATAACTGCTGTCATATGCCAGATATCCAAGATGAATAAGCAGCGTCATTACATCATCTTTTCCTGCAAAGCTGACCATATCATTTTGAAATGAATTAACATCAACATTTATCGAAGCTCCTGCTATCATTTCTATTATTGCCGTCTTAAGGCCATCAAAGTTCATATTAATTAACGGAATAATAGCCTCATAGGTTCCTGTTTCCGACCAGTAGCTGCGATACTCTCCCCACAGCATAACATTGACCACGGCCTTAGGATTGTATATATGGCAGTTTCCAAGCTTATAGCCATCATACCAGCTTTTTACCTTATCATAATCCCTTCCAAATCTTTCACACAGGCATTTAACTTCATCCTCAGTAAAGCCTGTATATTTGTCCAGAACCTTTGCACTTATCATCGTATATTCATCAAAATTATTAAGTGCTGACTGTGTCTTTATTCTCTTTATTGGCAGAATGCCTGTAAGATACGCCAGTTGTATGAACTTTGCCGGCTCACTCCCCTTAAACATCCCCCTTAAGAAATTAATATACTGTGTCTGAACATCGTTATTAGCTGCCTCATCACGAATAATCACATCCCACTCATCTATTATTACAATAAATTTAATTCCCTTGTTCATGTTAATAAGTGACATAGCACCATATGCCGTTCTCGCAGAATCAAGGTCGACATCTAGATAGTTTTCCTTTAACTCAGCTATAATCTGTTCGTTAATATAATTTACTGTTTTATCTGGCGAACCGGCATCCATCATACACCATTGTACATCAAAATGTATTACATCATATTTATTAATATTTTCTTTATATGATGGACTTTTACTTATTTGCAGTCTGTCAAATATCCCTTCTGAATCACAGCCTTTGCTATAATATGCCACAAGCATATCTGCTGTAACTGACTTTCCGAATCTTCTTGGACGGCTATTACATATAAATGCCTGATTAGTATTAAGCACTCTGTTGGTATACTCGATAAGTCCAGACTTATCTACATATATTTCAGAATTAAGTGCCATTTTAAATGCACTATTATCCGTATTAACAAATCTCCCATAACTTAGCCTCCCCCATTCCAGCCTATACATATTATACCACAAGTGAAACTTTTATCTCAATAATGAAATCATTTCCCTGTATTCTTGCACTTATATCTCCATTCATACGCTCCACAAGCTCTTTTGCAATAGATAAACCCAGTCCGGTTGAGGTCCTGCCTCTTGCCACATCCGCTTTATAAAAACGCTCAAACACATGGCTTAAGTCAATATTTTCAGGATGTTCTGTATAATTGCTGATTTTAAGCAAGGCGTGATTATCCTCACGAATAAGCTTGATACTTATATCCTTTTCCCCATGATCAAGACCATTTTTTATGACATTCTGTATAACTCTTCTTAAGCCCTGCTTATTACCTGATATATGCAGCATTTCCTCAGTAATACTAATATCCGGGCAGATACCCTGCTTCTTCCATTCATCATAATAAGAAAATACAGCTTCTTTTAATATTCTGTTTATACAACAATCCGAAAGCTCCAGCTTATATGAATCATTTTTCAGCTTGGTAAATGTAAAAAGCTCCTCCAGCATTTCATTGAGACTGTTAAGCCTTTCTCTGATTATATCAAGATATCTGCTCTGGTCATCTATATTGTCACATTCCTCTATAAGCTGGAAATACCCATCCAGCGATGTAAGCGGTGTCCTTATATCGTGTGAAAGATTAGTATATGTGTCTGCTATCAGCTCTTCTTTTTTTCTGTACTCGTTTCTTTCTTTTTACGCATGTCAAGTAGTTCATTCAATTTATCTGAAAGCTCACCTATTCCCCCCATATCTATTTCACGTTGAATCAGCTTGTTACTATCGTGTTCCATAAGAAACGACAACTGGCGCAGATGTCCTTAATCTGCCGCTGGTATTTCCACATAATAAATGCCTGTATAATAATTATTACTGCTAATATTCCAATAATAATCCTATTCTCTAAATATCCCTTTTTCTGAAAAAATATAACTGCTTAATGACAGCATTATAATAATAAATACAGCTGCCACACACATTGAACTAACAACATCATCCCTGCCTGCATTCATAGGAAGCATTGCCATCCTTCCAGTTACTGTATACTTATATATATTGAAGTTATGAAGTCCCACTCTATTGCCCACATAATCTATAAGGGCATACACAATGCTCATTATATTCATGGTAAGACATACCGATAATGTCATGCTTATGACATTATTCTTAATTATAACTGCTATCGCCATACATATTAACACAAACGCATAATGAAGCATAAGTTCTGTTAAGAAATAAGGTATAATCTCTTTCCAGTTACCCCACACCACACATTTAAACGCAAGCATATTCGCTGCTGCCTGGAATACAAATATCCCTGCAAAGGTAATTGCCGTAAATAAGGCAAGCGCAACTGCTCTTGAAACAATAAGCATCCCCCTTTGTGACACCTGTCCACCAATATTCTTAATATAACCGCTCTTAATATCTGCTGTTGCAAACATAACCGCAAATATTACAAGAAAAAGTGCATAAAACTTTCCCTGTGCATTAGAAAAGAAAACATCCATTACCGTAACCTTCTTTCCAGGCTCCGTAGGTAATTCCACGCTCATACCAAGATTGACATTATCTGTATTCTGCTGCGAAAGCTGTTCCTTGTTGCTGTCAGCTGCCTGTTGTTCCTCTATGTCCTGTGCATTTACCACATCAGCTGCCTGCATATCAATATCTGCCTGACTTTCTACTGCCTGCTGTTTCTCCCATTCCTTATTAGCTGCATCATAATCTATTTTTGCAAGAAATGAGGTAAGCAGTGCTGATGCCAGCAATATAATCCATATTACATACATACTCTTTGTACGAAACATTCTGTATACATCCATCTTTATCATATTAAGCACGATTGTCACCCCCTGTAAGCCTTAAGAAATAATTCTCAAGCTCTTCACTTGTAATAGATATTCCTTTAACTGGAATCCCCGCCTTTGCAAGCTCCATATTCAGACTGGCACTTTCTCCCAGTCTTTCAAATATATGAATATGTTCTTTATCTATAACCTGATAGCTGCTAAAGCCCATATCATCAAGCACAGGAATAGCCTGCTTAGGATTATCAAGTGTAAGCTCTATACGCTCACTGCATTTTTCATAAGCTCTTCTCTTGTAAGTTCCTGCACAAGACATCCATTATGAATAATGCCATAATCTGTAGCAATCTTTGATAATTCCTCCAGGATATGACTTGAAATACATATTGTCATGCCACGCTCTTTTGCAAGCTTCTGTATGGTTTCACGCACCTCCACTATTCCCTGTGGATCAAGTCCGTTAATCGGCTCATCAAGAATAAGCAGGTCAGGCTCACCTACAAGTGCTAGAGCAATTCCTAAGCGCTGCTTCATTCCAAGCGAATAATGCTTTGTTTTCTTTTCTCCAACAGTATCAAGACCCACTGTTTTTAACAGTTCTTCTATATATCCTTTTTTCTTAATCCCTGTAAGCTTGCATTTAATGTTCAGATTGTCATATGCCGACATATTGCCATAAAGTCCGGGAGCTTCTATAAGACACCCTACTCTTGAACGTACCTTTTGTAAGTCCTTTCCTTTATACCCAAACATTTCTATTTCGCCATAAGACGGTGTTGACAGTCCGCTAATCATCTTAAGACAGGTCGTTTTACCGGCTCCGTTTCTTCCAATAAAGCCATATATCGCACCCTTTTTAATGTGCATATTTACATCATCAACCGCCCTGTGTCTGCCATACTGCTTAGTCAGATTCCTTGTCTGCAATAATAATTCACTCAAAGCCTTTTCCTCCTTCTCTTAACTGCTCTTATCATAAAAAATAAATCCTAATCAATCGCAAATAAATAGTAAAAAAAGAGTAAATTATTCATGCAGGCGATATCCAATTCCCCATATTGTCTCTATATATTCATCAGGTGTAACGGTCTTTATTTTCTTTCTGATATTGCTTATATGCACATCCAGGGTCTTTGTTTCACCCATATATGGCTCATCCCACGCATATTCGAATATATCCTCCTTGCTAAACACCTGCTTCGGGTTTTTAAGCAGCAATTCCAGTATTGCAAATTCCTGTTTTGTAATCTTAGGAAGCACCCTGCCACCGATACTTACCTCAAAGGTAGCGCGTGTAAGCACATATCCCTGAACTCAAGCCTTCCGCTGCCTTGTCCTTTTTGTATACCAGCCTTTGTTTTTGCTTCTGTTTCTGCCTCTGCTTCTACCTTCGTTTCCGCCTCTGCTTCACCTTTTGTTTCCACCTCTGTATGACGAAGCTGCACCTGAATACGTGCCAGTACCTCTCTAATCTCAAAGGGCTTTGTTATATAATCATCTGCTCCATCTGTCAGCACTCCGATTTTATCATCTATACTATCCTTTGCAGTCAGCACAATCACCGGAAGCCTTCCATGTTTTCTTATTTCCTTTAAAACCTCCTCACCACTTGCCCCAGGCAGCATTAAGTCAAGCAGTACAAGCGTATAAGCCTTTTCTTTTATATTAAGAAGCAGCTTTGCCTCTGTTCCTGAAAATGCCTGTTCACACGTATAACCTGCCTTCACAAGCACCTCACAAAGAAGGTTATTAATATTTATATCATCCTCTACAATTAATATATTAGGCATAATTTTTACTCCTGTATTTTATAATGTAAAATAGTCATCTACTTTATGAGAAATGGCATTAAATAAAACAGTTTTATTAATTCTTGTTTTCCTTCCACTTATCTCTCATTATGACCGTTTCTTCAAGATTATTTTTATTCATTTTGTCCATTTCTTCAAAGTGTTTTTTGCTTAATTTGACCTTTTCTTCAAAACTATTTTTACTCATTTTGTCCGTTTCTTCAAGATTATTTTTGCTTAATTTGACCGTTTCTTCAAAACTATTTTCATTCATTTTGTCCATTTCTTCAAGCTTTTACTTTATTTATAAACATAAAAAACAGCACGACTATTCCCCTTATCCAGAAATAAATCGTGCCATCTTATCTTTTATCTTATCTGTGTTATAATCCTAATTATTCTCTGCTCTCGCCATAGCAATCTGCTCCGGTGTTATAGCAGCTCATAGAACCTCTTTCCTGCTGCGTGGCTTAGCGCATCTGTCACAGCCGGAAGTGGAGTGTTAATTACAACCTCTCCTATTGACTTAGCACCAAATGGTCCAGCATCCTCAAAGCTGCTTTCAAACTCAACATTAATATGTCCAATATCCATTCTTGATGGTATCTTATATTGCAGGAATGAGTTCTCATAAAGCTTTCCCTTATCAGAATATGTGATATTTTCAGACATTGCCATACCAATTCCCTGAAGGATTCCGCCTTCTGCCTGAACCCTTGCAAGATTAGGATTAACTGGTGTTCCACAGTCAACGCATGCATCATATTCCACAACTCTGCTCTCGCCTGTAACAAGGTCAACCTCAACCTCAGCTGCACCTACCATATATGGTGGTGGGGAAATAGGTGATGTATGTGTATTAGTAACAGTAAGTGCCATATCATTGCCACACATTGAAGCTGTTGCGATATCACAAAGACTTACCGATGCACCATTGTGCTCTCCAGCCTCACATCTTACACAGCTTCCGTCAAATGTAACCTCACTCTTATCACAGCCTATAAGCTTAGCTCCAAGCTTTTCGATTCTGCTTCTTAGCTCTAAGGCACAGTTCTCAACTGCCTTTCCAGTAACGTATGTTGTACTTGATGCATATGAGCCTGAATCATAAGGTGATATATCAGTATCAGCACCGAATACACTTATGTTATCAGTACTGCACTCAAGCACCTCCGCAGCAATCTGTGCAAGTATTGTATCACAGCCTGTTCCCATATCAGCAGCACCGATATTCATTGTATACACGCCCTCATCATTAAGCTTAAGTGTGGCACTTCCAACATCCACACCTGATATACCAGAGCCCTGCATAGCCATGCCCATTCCGACAAAACGTGCCTTCGTATCAGAAATCTTTCTCATAGGATACTTCTCATCCCATTTAATCATCTCTTTAACCTTTGCTAAGCATCTGTCAAGCGCACAGCTTGTATTGACCTGACCATAGTAAGCAGGCATTACATCGCCCTCCTTAACTATGTTTTTAAATCTTATTTCAAAAGGATCCATATGAAGCTTATCAGCAAGCTCATTTACAGCAGATTCAACGGCAAAAAGTCCCTGTGTGGCACCATAGCCTCTATATGCCCTGCTGACATAACATTCGTGTATACAACATCACTTACAAAGCGGAATGCCTCCGCCTTTCCGTATAATGGTATTGACTTGTGTCCTGAAAGACCTACTGTCGTTGGTCCATGCTCACCATAAGCTCCTGTGTTTGACAAGGTATATAAATCTATTCCTTTTACGATACCATCCTTAGTTGCACCGAGCCTTACATGCATCTGCATCTCATGTCTTGGAGATGAAGCTGACAATGACTCTTCCCTTGAGAATATAATCATAGCTGGCTTCTTAGTCTTCCATGTGACAAATGCCGGATATATTTCTGAAACCGAGGTCTGCTTTGCACCAAAACCACCACCTATTCTAGGCTTTGTAACACGTATCTTTGATGGAGAGATTCCAAGTGCGTGTGAAATGATTCTTCTGCAGTGAAATACTATCTGTGTAGAACTTACAACATGAAGTCTTCCATAGGTATCGATTGTACAGAATGTCCTGAAGGTCTCCATCATGCTCTGCTGGCATGCCTTTGTATGATATGTCCTGTCAATTACAACATCACAACTCTCAAGCACCTTATCTATATCACCATTACTGCACTCATCATGTGCACATAGATTTCTTTTATTATCAGCTCCGACAGGCACATTGCTTCCCAGTTATCCTCTGGATGAACAAGTATCTCATTATCCTTTGCCTTAGTAAAGTCAAGCACTGGCTCAAGTACCCATACTCTGCCTTAATAAGCTTCATCGCCTTATCAACACAGCGCTCATCCACTCCCGCAACAATCGCAACCGGATCACCTATGAATCTTACGTGTTTATCAAGAATAAGTCTGTCATAAGGACTTGGCTCAGGATAAGTCTGACCGGCGCAGGTGAAACGCTTCATATTCTGGTCAACATCCTTATATGTATATATCGCCTCTATTCCAGGTACCTTCATTGCAATATCTGTATTAATGCTCTTAACATATGCGTTGGCATATGGTGAACGCAGAAGCTTTACAACAAGACAATCCTTTGGTGCAATATCATCTGTATATACCGGCTTTCCAAGAAGCAGCTCCATTGCATCCTTTTTTCTTACCGCTTTATTAACTGACTTCATTACTTCACCTCCTCTGCTATGTTTTCTTTATTTTCTACATTTACTTCCTTCGCCTTTTTTGCCTTGAGGTAATCCAGAATTCCTCTTAACTGGCCTTCATATCCTGAACATCTGCACAGATTTCCCGAAAGGAATTCCTTAATCTCATCTTCATCAGGGTAAGGATTCTCCCTAAAAAGTGCAATAGCATTCATAACAAAGCCCGGGTTACAGAAGCCACACTGCTCTGCTCCCTGATCAGCTATAAATGTAACAAACTCTGCGGCCTCATCCTGTAAACCTTCAAGCGTTGTAACGCTGCATTTATCTGCTCTTACAGCAAGAACCGAACACGAAAGTACGGGTTTATCATTCAGAAATACTGTACACAGTCCGCAGTTAGAAGTTTCACAGCCACATTTTACACTATAACAGCCATGCTCCCTGACGAAATCATAAAGAGTCATATCGCAGGCAACATCTGCTTTGACCGACTTTCCATTTAACTTAATATCTACTAACATATATTCTCCAATCCATACACTAATAAATCTCTATATTAATAATTTACAGCTCTTAATGCTCTCTTAGTAAGCTCTTCTGCCAGATGGCTTCTGTATTCAGCGCTTCCACGCATATTACTCTCTGTAGAAACATTTTCCCTTACATATCTGGCGAAGCTCTCTATAGCCTCATCATTTACTCCGCCCTTAAGAATACCTTCCTTATCTTCTACAACAACAGCTCTTCCCGGTCTTGCACCTATACACAGATTATATTCACCCAAACCGCTAAAGCTTACAGCGGCACAGGTAAGAACCGGAAGGTCTGTTTCTGTTATTCTTACTGCCTCATAAAACATCTTGACTGGCTTTTTCTTAACGATAATGCTTACAATAATATCCCTGTCATAGCTTTGAGCTGCATAATCCTTTAGGGAAACTATTCCTCCCCTATGTAATTCAACGTATGAATCAAGTCCAATTAATAATGTAAGAACATCAGAAAATCCATATCTTCCATATATGCTTCCGCCAACTGTCGCAAGATTTCTAAACTGCACCCCAACAATATGCCTTAGTGCTTCCTTAGCGCAGCCATTCGTATATTCATTAAAACCTTTATGGTTTTCTAACTGTCTTAGAGATGTCATACATCCAATCTTAAATTCTTCATCTGACTCTTCAATCTTATCGATCCCAGCCTGACATGTCAATCGCGGTATTGATTCTGTTATCACCCATACGCATCCACATCATGCCGCCGACAATTCTGTTAGCCTTCTTCTGGTTAAGCTCGTAGGCCTCTTCAATACTTTCTACTCTCTTATAATTCTGTATATTAAGCATAAAAACTCCTCATTTTGATCATACTTATGCCAGAAATAAAAGTCCTGCTGTGCAGCTTGAACAACATTTAACCTCTTTCCTGACCGTTTCTTAATTACATCATAATATAACTATACTGACTTGTAAAAGCCTTGTCAATCTGATAAAATTCATTCGCGCACTTCTTTTAACTGTTGTTATCAGATATATTCTGGCCAACATAAAAAATGTGTAAAAATAAAGTAGAAATGAGGATAAATATGAAGAATTTTAAAAGATTAACTGCTTTAGTCCTGGCAGTGCTCATGCTTATATCAACTGTAGCATGTGGCAGTTCTGCTGCAAATGACAGCACTACACAGGCTGCTTCAACATCAGCCTTTGATGTCATGTCCCAATTCAACGAGATAGGCACAAGCTACCCTCTTACTGTTACCGACCAGGCCGGAAGAACAGTAACCTTTGAAAAAGCACCTGAAAAGATTGCTTCATCTTACTATATCTCTACAAGTCTTCTCCTTGCACTTGGATTAAAGGATAAGCTTGTGGGAATCGAAGCTAAGGCTAATACAAGAAACATCTATAAGCTTGCAGCTCCATCCATCGTAAGTCTCCCTAATATGGGAACAGCTAAGGAATTCAACACAGAAGCCTGTGTTGCAGCAGCACCTGATGTTGTATTCCTTCCTATGAAGTTAAAAAAAGCTGCAGATACACTTGAAAGTCTTGGTATCAAGGCTGTTGTTGTTAATCCTGAGGATGCAACGCTCCTTAAGGAATGTATAACACTTGTTGGTAAAATAACTAACACAATCGGACGCTCTGATGCACTTAACAATTCTATTGATACATTTTTAGCTGATAATAAAGCCAAGCTTGCAGGTGAAAGCACTCCTTTAGTATATCTTGCAGGCAACAGCTCTGTTCTTTCAACAGCCGGAAGCAAGATGTATCAGAACACATTACTTGACAATGCTGGTGGAAAGAATGCAGCCGCTGAGCTTACAGATACTTACTGGGCTAATGTTTCCTACGAACAGCTTCTTGCCTGGAACCCTGATTACATCGTAATAGCTGCTGATGCAACCTACTCAGTAAATGACGTTTTTAAATGATGCCAATCTTGCAGACTGCAATGCTGTTAAGAATAAAAAGGTTGTAAAGCTTCCTGGTGATATAGAAGCCTGGGATTCACCTGTACCAGCAAGCTTCTTAGGAAGCATATATATTGCCTCTGTTCTTCATCCAGAAAAGGTTACTAAGGATTTCTATGAAGAATGTGTAACTAAATTCTATGAAAGCTTTTATGGATTCACAGCTGCTAAATAAGGATGATGTATGTTCAAACACATTGATAATTATCGGAACAAAATTATACTTTTATCAGTCATACAGGTACTGCTTCTTATAGTAGTACTTGTATGGTCTGTCATTACCGGACAGTATCCACTCACATTAAAGAGCTTACTGTCTGGTGATACTATGTCTATTATGGTCTTTAAAAGGCTCAGGCTTCCCCGCGCCATTATGGGTGTTATAGGTGGTTTTGGGCTTTCAATATCAGGTTATATATATCAGCTTATATTTAAAAACCCTCTGGCTTCTCCCGATATCGTTGGCGTTTCCTCTGGTGCAAGTGCCGGTGCTGCTCTTGCAATAGTTGCGGTTTCTGCTTCTGTTCCAGTCATCTCCATATCTGCATTTATCGGAGCTGTAACAGCCCTCATAATAACTCTGCTCACAGCCTATCTTGTCCCTGGAAGAAACAGTTATACTATTGTGCTTGCTGGTATAGCTATTCATTCTGTGGCACAGACTATACTTATGTTTCTAAAGCTTGCTGCAGATCCTGAAAAACAGCTTGCTTCAATCGAATACTGGATTATGGGAAGCCTTAATGGTATTTCAAGAGACAGCCTTGCTATTCCATTTCTCACGACACTTGCCGGCTTTATTATAATGGCTATGTTATACAGACAAGTTCTCATTCTCTCTACAAGCGAAGAGGAAGCTGTATCGCTAGGTGTAAATGTGACAATTCTGCGTTTTATCATATTAATGCTTGCTACATTAGTAGTATCATCAATAATATGTGTTACAGGGCTTATAAGCTTTATCGGACTTATTGCACCTCATATTGCCAGACTGCTTACAAAGCGTAATGACATATTTACATACATAACAAGTGGCTTCACAGGAGCTATTTTACTGACACTTGCTGATATACTGGCAAGAAGTGTATCCTCATCAGAGCTGCCAGTCAGTATATTTACCTCACTTCTTGGAGCTCCACTGCTTATCATTCTGCTTATCAGAGCCAATAAAAAGGAGGCGTTATGATGTCCGATTTATTCAATACTACATTTTCCGCTGCCGGAATATCTGTATATTATGGCAGCACCTGTGCGGTTGATAACGTTAGCTTTGACCTTATGCCAGGACAGCTTAATGCTGTTATTGGCAATAACGGCTGTGGTAAAACCTCTCTTATTAAGGCCATCATGGGACTTATAAAACACAACGGACAATGTCAGCTTAATGAACACCTGCTTGAAAACCTCTCTGTTAAAAAAAAGGCCCAGCTGATAAGCTACATTCCCCAAAGAAACAATCTTACCATAAGCATGACCGTCAGGGAGGTATGTCTGCTTGGCTTTAATCCTCATATGCACATACTTGGAGGCTACACCACAGATATGATAAAACGTGCCGATAAAGCTATTGATATGGTTGGACTTAATGGTTTATACGAATCCGACTTCCTAGCTTTAAGCGAAGGCAGAAGCAGTTATGTATTCTGGCACGCACCATAATAGAGGCTTCCCCACTGCTTCTTCTTGATGAACCGGATAGTGCACTTGATTTTTCTAACCGCCATCTTCTTATGCAGCGCATAAGAAGCATTGTAACCGATGGCAGATGCGTGCTTATGTGTATTCACAGTCCCGAGCTTGCATTGGAATACTGCGATAATATATTTCTTATGAAAGCCGGAACAATACTTACCAGCATTAATACTCATACAGACTCCCTTGATACTATTAACGAAAAGCTGTCTCTTATATATGATAATATTAATGTTATTGAATGTACCGATATCCACCATAAAACACACCGTGTAGTTGTGGCACTATAAACCTTACTACAGATATATATCTATTCACACAGGACACACATACGTTATAAAAGCATTTACTGAAATGAGGTGACTTATTCTATGGATAATTGTTATTTAGACGCTCTGGCTGTCTTTACATTTTTTAAGATGTCAGATAAAAAGCATCTTTTTATTACCGGAGACCGGGGAAGTGGCAAATCATATCTGTTAAACAGCATTTTAAACCAGACTAAAGACGCTACGGATATGTCTGATTTTTTCAATTTCAATTATCTGCTAAGCCGCAGAACGGACACCCCAGAAGTTGTTATTAAATCCAATCTTATAGATGATGGAAAAGAATATGTGATTGGCAGACCGCGTACACTCACTCCTGTTCCCCCTAAAAATGGCAACAACATGACCATTGTAGAGGATGGCTTTATTAACTGCGCCTGTCCTGCCATTATGAAGCATCTTATGACCTCTGCTGATAGTGTATTTGTTATTGACGAGCTTGGTTATCTGGAAAGTTCCTGTATCCCTTTTCAGGAGAACATTAAAAATCTTCTTGATAACTCACGCGTATTATCTGTCATCAGAAAACAATCCACAGAATTTCTTGACAGTATTAAAAGCAGAGCTGATGTACTTTTAATCGATATTGATAATACCTTCAGCTCTATTTCATGCATTATTATGGCATCTGGTATGTCAAAAAGATTCGGTACCAACAAGCTTTTAGCTGCCTTTAACAACAACACTCTCTTTGAAAATGCGATAAATATAAGCCGCTTTGTCAGCTTTGGTAAAACTCTTGCTGTAACCCGGCATGATGAACTTGTACATATATGTGAACGGGAACATATACATTGCATAAAACACAATATGCCTTACAGAAATGATATGGTACGTCTTGGTGTTTCACATATTCTAAAGGAAACCTGCTGCAAGAAAAGCTGCTGCACCCAGGGAATATTATTTCTTCCATCAGACCAGCCACTTATCACTAAGACAAGCCTTCAGCTGCTGTGTCTTTTATTTATTTACTACAACAGCAGTTATTTTGCTTGTAACAGCACAGATAAATCCAGCAATGCCAATAATGATTATTCT